>Ga0209130_1000466_pt1 | contig 41879 bp, 33 predicted proteins | sample AraplaMF_Cvi_mLB_FD_184264 | JGI IMG/M metagenome (GOLD analysis project Ga0209130, IMG submission 184264) | Arabidopsis root microbial communities from the University of North Carolina, USA - plate scrape MF_Cvi_mLB (SPAdes) (version 2) | ecosystem: Host-associated > Plants > Roots > Endosphere...
TTAAAGGTTAAGGCAGACTATCAAGATGCCTTTTTATTTTTCCGATTAGGTGATTTTTATGAAATGTTCTTTGAAGATGCGGTTAAAGCAGCTCATGAACTTGAAATTACATTAACGAGCCGAGATGGTGGTAGTAGTGATCGTATACCGATGTGCGGTGTACCGCATCATGCAGCTAAAAATTATATTGAACAACTTGTTGAAAAAGGATATAAAGTAGCTGTTTGTGAGCAAGTGGAAGATCCAAAAACAGCTAAAGGTGTAGTACGTCGTGAAGTAGTACAACTAATTACGCCAGGAACGATGATGGAAGGGCGTACAATAGACGAGAAAGAGAATAACTTCTTAGCAGCATTAACACATTTCGAAGATGGATCTTATGCGCTAGCTTGCAATGACTTAACGACTGGACAAAATACAGTGACGTTGTTAACGGGTTCAGTAGAAGATATTTTATTAGAAGTGTATGCAACTGGTTCAAAAGAAATTGTTGTAGATTCTACATTTTCAAAAGATGAATTAAATAAATTAACTGAAACATTAAAAATGACGATTTCGTATGAAGATGCAACAACTATTCCGGAAGGGTTAGAACAGCTTGTGAAAAATGTTTCACAAGCAAAGTTAATTAAAGCGATTGGACGCTTATTTAACTATGTGATAAGAACACAAAAACGTTCGTTAGATCACTTGCAACCAGTGGAAATTTATTATACGAACCAGTTTATGAAAATTGATGTGCATTCAAAGCGAAATTTAGAACTGACAGAAACCCTTCGAACAAAAGAAAAAACAGGATCATTATTATGGCTATTAGATAAAACGAAAACAGCTATGGGTGGTCGTATGTTAAAACAGTGGATGGAACGTCCGCTTATTCAGAAAGAAAAAGTTGAAGAGCGTTTAGAAATGGTTGAAACGTTTGTAAATGATTACTTCTTACGTGAAGATTTAAAAGAAAAGTTAAAAGAAGTATATGATTTAGAGCGTTTAGCAGGGAAAGTTGCATTTGGTAATGTAAATGCACGGGACTTATTACAGTTAAGACGTTCTTTACTTCAAGTACCAGCTATTTTAGAAGCGATTAGTCTTTTAGATAATGCTTATGCAGCTAGATTAATTCAAGGTGCGGATCCATGTGAGAGCTTAACAGAATTGCTAGGAAGAAGTATTCAAGAAAACCCACCGCTTTCTATTAAAGATGGAGATATTATTAAAGACGGTTATAATGACAAGCTTGATCAATATCGTTACGTTAGTAAAAACGGGAAAACGTGGATCGCTGAGCTTGAAAAACGAGAGCGTGATATTACAGGGGTTAAATCATTAAAAATTGGATACAACCGTATTTTCGGCTACTACATTGAAGTGACGAAGGCAAATCTTGCGGCACTTCCAGAAGGGCGCTATGAGCGAAAACAAACACTTGCAAATGCAGAGCGTTTCATAACAGATGAACTAAAAGAAAAAGAAACATTAATCTTAGAAGCAGAAGAGAAAATTGTGCAATTAGAATACGATTTATTTACAGCACTTCGCGAAGAAGTCAAAGTATTCATTCCGAAATTACAGCATTTAGCGAAAGTAATTAGTGAGCTAGACGTACTGCAAAGCTTTGCGACAGTTAGTGAAGAAGAGCAGTTTGTAAAACCTGTTTTAACAACTAAGCGCGAAATCTTTATTAAAGATGGTCGTCATCCTGTCGTTGAAAAAGTATTGAACGGGAAATTGTATGTACCGAATGATTGTATTATGCCGGAGAAGATGGATGTCTTTTTAATTACAGGACCGAACATGTCTGGTAAAAGTACGTATATGAGACAATTAGCACTTGTTACTGTTATGTCACAAATTGGTTGCTTTGTACCAGCGACAGAAGCAGTATTACCTGTCTTCGATCAAATCTTTACGAGAATTGGTGCAGCGGATGATTTAATCTCAGGTCAAAGTACATTTATGGTTGAAATGTTAGAAGCGAAAAATGCAATTGCAAATGCATCAGAAAGAAGTTTAATTTTATTCGATGAAATTGGACGCGGTACATCTACGTATGATGGTATGGCACTTGCACAAGCAATTATTGAACATATTCATGACCAAATTGGCGCAAAAACGTTATTCTCTACACATTATCATGAATTAACAGTGTTAGAAGAAAGTTTAGACCAACTAAAGAATGTACATGTTTCAGCTATTGAAGAGAATGGAAAAGTAGTTTTCCTTCATAAAATTCAAGATGGAGCGGCCGATAAAAGTTACGGAATTCACGTTGCGCAACTTGCTGAATTGCCAGATAGCTTAATCGCTCGTGCGAAAGAAGTGTTAGCGCAGCTAGAAGGACAAGAAGAAATTATTATTCCAAAGCGCACAGAAGTGAAAGTGCAAGAAGTTGCTCCGGAACCTGTAGTTGTAAAAGAAGAACCTGTAGAAATACAAGAAACGAAAGTAGAGACTGAAGAAGAATCACAACTATCTTTCTTTAGTGCAGAAAAGTCTTTGGAAAAACAAGACAAGCTAGTTCTAGATGCAAAAGAAACGGCAGTACTTACACAAATTAAAAAAATTGATTTACTCGATATGACACCTTTAGAAGCGATGAACGAACTGTATCGTTTACAAAAAAAGTTAAAGAAAGGATGAGTAAGTAGATGGGGAAAATTCGCAAACTCGATGATCAACTCTCTAACTTAATTGCGGCAGGGGAAGTAGTAGAGCGCCCTGCCTCAGTTGTAAAAGAACTCGTGGAAAATTCCATCGATGCGAATAGTACATCTATTGAAATCCACTTAGAAGAAGCTGGGTTATCGAAAATTCGCATCATTGATAATGGAGATGGCATTGCAGAAGAAGATTGTATCGTTGCATTTGAACGCCACGCAACGAGCAAAATTAAAGATGAAAATGATCTATTTCGTATAAGAACGCTCGGTTTCCGCGGAGAGGCTCTGCCGAGTATTGCCTCTGTAAGTGAATTAGAATTAATTACAAGCACAGGTGATGCGCCTGGTACACACCTTATTATTAAAGGTGGAGACATTATAAAACAAGAGAAAACAGCGAGCCGAAAAGGAACAGATATTACAGTTCAAAACTTATTCTTTAATACCCCAGCGCGTCTTAAATATATGAAAACGATTCATACAGAGCTTGGGAATATTACAGATATTGTATATCGTATTGCAATGTCACATCCAGAAGTATCGTTAAAGCTGTTTCATAATGAAAAGAAATTGCTTCATACATCAGGAAATGGTGATGTAAGACAAGTGCTTGCAGCGATTTACAGCATTCAAGTTGCGAAGAAGCTAATTCCAATTGAAGCAGAATCTTTAGACTTCACAATTAAAGGGTATGTAACATTACCAGAAGTAACGAGAGCGTCTCGTAATTATATGTCAACGATCGTAAATGGTCGTTACGTTCGAAATTTTGTATTAATGAAAGCAGTTCAGCAAGGATACCATACATTACTGCCAGTCGGACGATACCCAATCGGCTTCTTATCGATTGAAATGGACCCAATGCTTGTTGATGTTAACGTACATCCAGCGAAATTAGAAGTTCGTTTTAGTAAAGAACAAGAGTTGCTAAAGCTGATCGAAGAAACATTGCAAGCTGCATTCAAAAAAATACAACTCATTCCAGATGCTGGTGTAACAACAAAGAAAAAAGAAAAAGATGAAAGTGTGCAAGAACAGTTCAAGTTTGAGCATACAAAACCGAGAGAATCATCCATGCCTAACATCGTTTTACCGACTGGTATGGATGAAAAGCAAGAAGAACTAACGACTGTGAAACAGCCGGCACAACTTTGGCAACCGCCGAAGCAAGAATGGCAACCACCACAGTCACTAGTAAGAGAAGAGCAAAGTTGGCAGTCATCCTCTAAGCCGGTAATAGAAGAAACGGTTCGAGAGGAAAAGGAATGGACTAGCAACGGTGACGATTTTGAATTAGAGGAATTGGAAGAAGAAGTTCACGAAATAAAAGAGATTGAAATGAACGGTAATGACTTACCACCGCTTTATCCAATTGGACAAATGCACGGAACATATATTTTCGCTCAAAATGATAATGGGCTATATATGATTGATCAACATGCAGCGCAAGAACGTATCAATTATGAATACTTCCGTGATAAAGTGGGGAGAGTAGCGCAAGAAGTACAAGAGCTACTTGTACCGTACCGTATCGATTTATCTCTTACTGAATTTTTACGTGTCGAAGAGCAACTAGAAGAACTAAAAAAAGTCGGTCTATTCTTGGAGCAATTCGGCCATCAATCCTTTATCGTCCGTTCACACCCAACGTGGTTCCCGAAAGGACAAGAAACAGAAATCATTGATGAAATGATGGAGCAAGTTGTTAAACTAAAAAAAGTAGATATTAAAAAGTTGCGTGAAGAAGCTGCCATCATGATGAGCTGTAAAGCATCGATTAAAGCAAATCAATATTTAACGAACGATCAAATATTTGCTTTACTTGAAGAACTTCGCACAACAACAAACCCGTATACATGCCCGCACGGAAGACCGATTCTTGTGCATCATTCTACTTATGAGTTGGAGAAGATGTTTAAGAGGGTTATGTAGGGTTAATAAAACTAGGTTTCAAAAGGGAGCAACATTTACTGTTGCTCCCTTTTAATATGTAGAATTAATTGTTAAACGAGAATATGGCGGAGTAATTTTGCAGTTTATTTAAATTTGAGCATATCATACTTAAGATTGTAAGTAGTTTATTTCTTGGCTACGTTAGCTTAAATTTATCTATGTATAAAAAAGCGCTGTAGATCAGCACTTTTTAAAAGTACATGAGTTGTATAAGAAAGATTTATACATTACTAAAAACATAACTATGCAAGGTCTAATATAGATTCTTATTTGGCACATTGTTACAAGGATCTATACAATTATTTATTTTTATTATTATTATTAATTTTTTCAGTATAGAGCACCTGTTCTTTGTAGTGTTTTTTAATTGGGAAATTATGTGTATCTGTGCCGTTCTTGAATTTTTTATCAATGGGGTTCTTTAGAGGAACTGTTGTAGTTTCTGTAAATTCATATGGGTAATTTATTTTAGATTTATCTTCAAACATGAAAATGCCTCCTTTTTAGGATTTCCTAAATTCTTTACTATAACATGATATGCATATAGATTTTTTTGGGACTAGTTATTTATATAGGTTAGAGGAATTTAATTACATAACTACTGAAATATTTTAAAGGAAAGTAATTCGGTTGAAGCAAAGAAGTTAAGTGGGAGATCAACTGCCACCCAATTGGTATAGGCTAATAATCAGTAGGGGATGGACACCACACTGATTAAAGTTTTACTTTATCAATAAAGTAAATAATGCATATATATTCGTTATAGATTGTTTTTATAATATGACTTATATGGGGTTTTCCTGATAATATAATGTGGAATATTATATTGTTATTAGGTTATTAGGAACATTTAATGTTGTTTCACAACTGAAAGGGAACTGAAAAAAAACTGCAACTTTTCTCATAAAAATTCAATCTTACTTGAAAAATGAAAGGAAAATGAAATTTTCCAACAGGAATTCTTTGTTAAGATAAAAAGCATACATACAAAAAAGTATTGACATATCTCAAAAATGTAATTTCAAGATATGGTGGGGGAAAAGATGAGATTAGAAAAACAATTAATAAAAAAGATGTACTATGAAACATTCCTAATGGAGAATGAAACACAACCACCTCTTCAAGTACTTGGAGAAGCTTATGTAAATGAAGAAAAAAATGAAATTTCCGATGGATCTTATATTCGTTTTGCACAGGGTGAATTTTATTATCATCATCAAGATTTTGAAGCAGCTATTTTTAAATGGGAGAAAGTTAGTAATGAATTAGCACCATGGGCACAAAAAAATATTGCGGATGCTTACTTCGAACTTAACAGATTATCAGTTGCTGAAAATGTGTATACTTCCATTACTACTGATAATAAAATATTGATGACTGAAATTGGACTGCAATTACTTTCTCTTTACATCGAGCAGAATAATTTTGATTCAGCTTTCACTGTTATTAAAGAAGCGGTTTCTTTAAACCCTGATTATCCAAATGTCACAATCATTGCCCGTTCCTTTTATGAGGAACAGCAAGATTTTGATAGTGCAGTAGAGCTTGCTGTGAATGAGTTAATTCGAACAGAATCTTATCCGTGGTTTGAGGTGCTAAAAGGATATATCGATAAAGGATTTACTAAAAATATTTCACCAGATTATTTTTATGAAGTATTAGTTACATTAAATAATGTAGATCAAGTGCAATTTACGCAAATGGTTTCATCACTTTGGAACAGTTATAAAAATGAACAAAATTACTTATTATGGCTTAATACAATAAATGAATTTTTCATACATATCGAAATACATTCGTCCGATATATGGGACAAAATTTCTTCTCTTTACGAAGAAACGTACTTTGAATTAATTCAAGGTCAATATATGCTTAGACAATTACACGATATCATTCCAAATCTGTTAACAAATTGGTTAAAGGTAGTCAATCCGTCTCATGCTGTATTTCCATCAGCAGCTGTATTGGCATGGAATGAGATTTTTCCTTCCAAAATAGATTCAGCAAATATAAAGCATGCGGAAGACCTACTGTCATATTCTATTAATCATGTGAATGGCTTAGAGTATAGTTTACATCTTTTTGAATCTATTACACAGTGGGCACAAAAGCATGAAATAGAAATGGGTCACAGATTTAGATGGTTAGTTGGCGAGCTTGCAGATTTAAAAACAAATCGTATTTTAGTAACGGGAACGTCAGGAAACGGAAAAACTGCATTTATTAACTCTATATTAGGAGAAAATATATTAGAAAACTCAATCTCAAATGTAGTAGTTTTAAAAAATGATGCCCATACAGAAATTAACGCTATAACAGATTCAGCCATTACAACAACTGAAAATTTCTATGATTACCATAATATGATGGCAGTGCACCATCAAACATATAGAGATAGAGCATGTGTTGAATTTAAATTACCATGTAGATTTTTAAGTAAAAATAAACTTACATTCGTAGTTACACCTGGATTTAATAGGAATAACGATACTAGGGATGAGATATTTGAATATTTAAATTCAGTAGATGAATTATTGTTCGTATTGAATGCGGATTCACCTTTTACTGATAAAGAACGTGATATTCTATTAGGTATTCAAGAACATACACCAAATCTACAAATTCATTTCTTGTTAAATAAAATCGATAACATTTACAGTGAAGCAGAAATAAAAAGGGTTTTACATGATACGCAAGCGAGAATAAACGCATATTTCCCGCATGCGAGAATTTTCCCTTACTCTTCGTTATATACAAGTAGTCAACAACTAAATGATTTAACTGAGTTTATTCGTTTTAACTTTAACCATAAAAATATCGATGCAGAACGTACTGAAAAGTTAGTGTTTTTCATTCGAAAAACAATTACATATCTTTTGGATAAACGTGTTGAGAAGGAAAACAATATAGTGGATGCTATTAAGTGGAATGAGGATATGTTAGTTAAACTAAATGGTAGCATTAATAACCTTACTGCATTTGAGAAGGAAAAAATTCATTTCATTACAGAATCATATCGTACAATGAAAAACGAAATTACTAATGATCTTACAGAACATATTCCGAAACTATTGCAGAGTTGTTCCGATTTAATTAGTGAAGAAAGCGATTTCGGACACATTGATACGGAACTAAATACAGCGATGAACGAAAGAGTGCACAAATATTTAGAACAAACTGTATTACCTAACCTTGCTCGTTCTATGCAAAATTGGATTGCAACTTCTAATACTGAGTTCCTTCAAAGTCAATCGTACTTAGAAGAGCTCAGTGAAGGACTTAATTCTTTATTTGGAGAAAATCGAATACAGTTAGAATGTGACTTTAAAGTACTGGATGACTGGCGCAGAGATACTGATAGAATGACGACTAGAATACAAATGGAAGAAGTAAATATTTTACGCCGATTTACGCCAGCACAATTTTTACTGAAAAGTGCCGGTAAATTATTTGGGGTTCTTCCAAAGAATAGAGCTATGCTATATAACAAATACAAACAGTATGTAGAAAATGAAGATTATACGGAAGTAACGGCTTCTATTATGAATAAATTTTTCTTGCAATTTGAGCTGTTTGAAAACACGCAAGAGCGAGATATTAATATGTTCTTTAGGAATCCATTTATCTCCTTGAAACAAGCTATAGAAAATACTCATTTAGAAATACAAGAAAAACAAGAGATATTACATAAAATGAAATCAAATCCTGAAGTCTATCATGATTCTATAACGCTCTTTGAATTAAGATTACGTCAATGTGAAGTAATCTTAAATATAGGTGAGGAACATGCCTATACAGATTTAACTGTAGAAACAACTATAGAATAAACGTAAAACAACTCCAAATTATATAATGAAAGTGGATTTTGGAGTTGTTTTTTTGCTTACATCCGTATAGTATGTCAGGTTTTTTTTATATCAAATTGCATCATGTGTTATAAGAGAGTAAAAAGGGAGCAACCGTAATGGGGTGCTCCCTTTCCATATATATAGATTATTTTTCAGTTTCTTTAATTTTAGTTTTTACTTCTCCAGTTTTAATTTTATTATTTTCTGAGAAACGTAATAAATCGCCTTCAATAATTTTGTCAGACATTCGTAACTCATTTTGTGCACGGTTAATGAGTGCTTGTGCTTCTTTTTTTGGTAAATCTACAATTTCACCTGTTATGCGGTCATAGAAAGTGTTGTTTTTGTATGCATACTTGTCTGTAATAAAGCTACCATCACGTAAAACAACAAAACCGGTATATTCATCTGAAAACATATCATGGCCAAAACGGATATCGTTAGTAGTATCAATCCCTAATAAATTTAGAATAGTAGGTTTCATATCGATTTGTCCCGTAGGCTTTGAAATAGTTTGACCTTCTGTTTGGCCAGGGATATGAATATATAAAGGTGTGCGTTGTAAATTTAAAGTATCAAATTCTGTTATTTGATCTTTTTCTAAAAACTGTGCCATTGCGCGATTATGTTTTTCAGAAATGCCATAATGATCACCATATAACACAATAATAGAATCATCATACATTCCCTCGGCTTTTAAACGCTCAATAAATTTTTTAATTGATTCGTCTAAGTAACGTGCTGTTACGATGTAACGATCAAATACGCCATTACCAGAGTTGTATGGTTCAATGAATTTTGTATCTTCATCATACGTAAATGGATAATGATTTGTTAAAGTAAGGAAACGAGCATAAAATGGTTGATCAACAGTTTTTAATATATCTACTGATTGATCAAAGTATTCGATATCTTTTAATCCCCAATTTAAATTTGTTTCGGGTGTAATTTTGTAATCAAGTTCATTATAGTAACGATCATAACCAAGAGCAGAGTACATGATATTACGATTCCAAAATGTTGCGTTATTCGCATGGAATACAGAAGTAAAATAGCCTTGCTGACGTAAAATTTCTGGAGTCGCAGTATAATCGTTGTTACCGTGCGTGAAGAATACAGCTCCTCGATTTAATGGATACAACGATGTATCTATTAGAAATTCAGAATCTGATGTTTTTCCTTGCCCAGTTTGGTGGAAAAAGTTATCAAAGTAATAGCTTTCATTTATGAATTCATTCAAGAACGGTGTAACTTCTTGACCATTGACGGATGCACCTATTAAAAAGGTTTGCAAGGATTCAAGAGTAACGACAATTACGTTTTTTCCTCTCGCTACACCAAACATATTAGGATTTGGTTCACTTTGGTTTGCTTTTACGTAGTTTTCAGTTTCTTGTAATTTACTACTATCTGCAAGTGCCTTTTGGGATCCTGCTTTTACTTGTAGTGTTAAATCATATACTTGATGAGTGTATAGTCCTAAATTTTTCACAAGCATTACGCGGTCGAAGGATCTCGTTAATAATTCAGGTCGTTCTTTTTCTGCAAGATGTAGATTCGCAAAAAATACACCAATCGTTAAAAGAAAATATAATAAGCGTGCAGAATGAGTTACACGTTCTGTTTTAAAGACTATTGCTTTCTTTTTTAATAAAATAAAGAAGAAAATAATGTCTACGAATGCGAGTATAATTTTGTAGTTCAATATTTCTATAATACTGCCGCCTAATTGGCCAAAGTTTGATGTTTGTCCAAGTACTGGCAACGTAACGAAATCATTATAAAAATCATAGAACATTACATTCCCAACAAGTACGATTGTTAATAAGAAATTAATACATAGCGCTATATAATTTCTCTTTTCACCGGTTGCAAATAATGCTAATCCAACAAATGCTAACGATGCAGCGAGAGGGCTAATAAACAAAATAAGTTCTTGTGTAGAAGACTCAATTTTTAAATCAAAACTGAATCGCGTAATAAGATATGTTTTTAACCATACTGCTAAAGCAATCATTATAACAAAGCTTATATTTTGCATTTGTAAATTTATTTTATTCTTCATTTTTACACCTTCTTTATACAGTTTATTTAACTAATGTTATATATTATATTTTTATAACTATTAGAGTGTGGTGAACCATTTAGATTATATTTTTCTAAAGGTAATAATTTGAAGTATTCATATACATACAATGGGGGATTTTAAAGCGAAGTAACATAAAACTAACTCTTGTTTAGAAACGGAGCAAAAAAAGTCATAGTTATAGTGACTTATAGACATCCTAACATATTAAACACTATGATGATGTTACAAAATATTGAACAAATGAAAGTGAAGATGAATAGATACTTTTGAAATTCAGGTAGTTAGAATTTAAATGAAAGGGGAGTGTAACGAAGCGATTATATGAATTAGTAGAAAACTACATTCTATATAGAATGTAGTTTTTCGTATATATTTCATGTATCCCATAAAATACTGATTTTTTTTGGGTTAATCATCAGAGAGAGATAAAAATTTCATTAACGTTATTACTAAATAAGTAAAGTGTTGGTGAAACTTAAAATATTTGACTGGCATCTTAATTAAAGAGTTTAAAGGGCAGATAAATATTTTCCAACATACAGACCGCTTGCAGCTGCTTGAGATAATGAATGAGTGACGCCTGAACAATCTCCAACTAAAAATAATCCATTTATACTTGTTTCAAAATGGTTATTGGTTTTTATTGTAGGAGCATAGAACTTTCCGTCAATTCCATATAATAAAGTATCTTGATCGATAGGTTCTCGGGTAAAGTGTTCTAAGCGTAATAAAAATTCTTTGAGTCCATCAATATATAATGGAGGAATTTCTTTATGCAAATCTCCATAATCTCCGTGTAGTGTAGGTTGTATACGATTATGTGTCATATCTTTTTCCGTAGTAGGTTGTTTCTTTATTAAGTCCTCTAAGCGCTGTATAACAATCCGATCTCGTCCTTGGTTAATGCTTTTAATAATTGAACTTGCGTATACATTTGCTTCTTTGAGAGTTAGAAAATAGCGCGGGATAAATAAAGTGAAATTTAAATTAGAAGTGCCAGTTTCTTGCTCTCGGAAATTTTGACCGTCAGGCATAATCAAGCCGTCTTCGTACTTTCGAATAATACGTCCTTTTGGATTCATACAGTAAGTAGTTGCTGTGAAGTTTTCGCCTTGATAAGAAAGTTTCGTCTCAAATGTATCTTTTAATATAGAACGTAATTGGTGTTCTTTCATCTCTACTCTAATACCTAAATCTACACGAGTTTGCTCTTGAGAAATATTTAGAGAAGTGCACATTTCTTTTAACCAATCCGCCCCGGAACGCCCTGTTGCAAATACTAGTTGCTTAGAATGAACTGTTCCTTGATTTGTTTCTATTTTAAAATGATCATTTTGTTTACTGATATGTTGTACATCTATATGAAATTGGATATTTATTTTCGTAAGTAAAAATTCATAGAGCAGCTGGAAAATGTTACTTGAAAGTGTAGTACCAAGATGTCTTACTTCAGTTGTTAGCATTTGTAAACCACACGCTTCTGCTCTCTTAGTGAGATTTAGATTTTCTGTAGAATATTTTGAAACTGAACTTCCGCCAAACTGACATAGAATTTCATCTACTTCAGCCATGAGTTGTATAAAAGCTTTTTTACCTACTTTTTGCTCGAGTTCGCCCCCAAATCCATTTGTATAATTAAATTTCCCTTCAGACTTTCCTAAACCACCAAATCCAAAATATTTATCACATGTAGTACAATTACACACTTTTCCTTGGTCTAAAGGACAATGGCGATCTTCTAGCGCTTTACCTTTATCAAGAATTAAAACCTTTTTGTTGCTTTTAGCTAATGTATAAGCCATAAAAATGCTACTCACTCCAGCACCGACAATTGTAATGTCATACATATTTTTTCACCTGCTAACGAATAGTTTGTTTTTTATTTTCTTAGTGTATAACACTTTTATGAAGTTAAGAAATAGCTTTTATTAATAAAGAGGGCGTTTTTGAACTTGATGCTTTTTTAATTTCTCCGAGTGGTGGAGTAAATACAAATGTTTTTATTTGAAAGAAGAAATAGTTTTAAATGATCACTATGTCATATGATTAATAAAATCTTACATATAAAAAAACAGACCTTTTAAGTGAAGAGGTCTGTTAATGATTTCAAATCGTATTTAGCGAAGACGTGGTTACCGATTCTCTATCAAGAAGTTATAAGTACTAATAAGTCACTTTCATTTTCACCATAATTTCATAGAAACAATGTAACTCTATTAAAAGTTTTGTAGAATTCCCATAAGACTTTTTAGTATTTGATATTATGAGAATCAAAGTTCTTTGAATAGGTTTATATAGTTAATATAATAACTTAATACAATTATAAGATTGATACGAAATAAATGTCGATAAATGTCGATTATTGTTGTAATATAAAACATATAAACATAATATACAGATGAAGTGGATTTGTTGTTTTTTATTAAAAATAGTAAAATTGGAACGAAATTAAATGTGTTAGTCATTATATCGAGTTTGGCTTGTATCATGTTATCTTCACTGGGGTTTTTAGGGCTTCAAAAAGGTGAAAATACATCTTCTAGTATGTATGACGAAAGGCTATTACCAATTCAATGGATAGGAATTGTAGAATCAAATTTTTACCATGCTAATATGAATTTTATGGAGATTATGATATCGAAAGATGAAAACAGAATGAAAGAACTAATAACAGAAATAGATAAGACTAGGAAAGAAAGTGATGAGTTATTAAAACAATTTGAAGCTAGAATTAGTTCTCATAAAGAAAAGGACTTGTATAATGCATTTCAAAGTCAATTCAAAGATTTAAGAATGCAAATGGAGAAAGCACAGGACTTGGGACTGACTAATAATGAAGAAGCGTATAGCTATTATTTAAAAGAAATTGAACCTAATATGGGAAAAACAATTCAGTCTATTCGTGAACTTATTTTACATAATAATACCGCGGCTGAACAACTACAAAAAGAGAATATTAATAGTGTGAGAAATACAATAATAACATTTGTAATTATTTCATTTGTTGGAATCATAATAATCATTTTTATTGGTTTTATAATAAAAAATGCTATAAAAAAACCAATTGTATTATTACAAAAAGATATGGAACGAGTATCTGCTGGAGATTTAACAATTCGAACTTCTTATAAATCCGAGAACGAATTAGGCCGTATTGTACAATCCTTTAATAGTATGTTAGATAACTTGCAACAATTAATCGGTCAGGTGAAGGTTACAGCGAAAGAAGTAATTATTTCAACTGAAAATATGCTACAAGAGACAAAAACGGCAGCACATATATCAAACGAGGTTGTTCGAACTACTTCTGAAGTAAATAAAGAAATAGAGGGACAAGTGACTAGTATTCAAGAAAGTTCAACTTCGATGGAAGAAATTGCAACTGGAGTTCAAACAGTAGCTGAATCTTCAGCGATGGTTGCTGAAGTTGCTGTTGCAACAATAGACCAAGCAAATTTTGGTAGTGAAGTTATAAAACAATCTATTCGTCAAATGAATAGTGTGAATGAAGTTGTCGAAGAAACTTCTAAGGTCATTGATAGACTTGTTACGCGTACACAACAAATTGAAGAAGCGCTAGATATTATTACTAATATTGCGGAACAAACGAATTTACTTGCCTTAAATGCAGCAATTGAGGCAGCACGCGCCGGAGAAAATGGAAAAGGATTTGCAGTAGTTGCAGCTGAAGTAAGAGGTCTGGCGGAGAAATCTAAAACATCTGTAAATGATATAAATAATTTATTACGCTTTATACATCAAGATACACAGGATACAGTTCATGTAATGAAAAAAGGTCAACAACAGGCTAGTGGTGGTAAAGAAGCAGTACATAAGGCAGAACTCGCATTTTCATCTATTATGCAAGATATTAATAGAATAACGTCCCAAATTCAAGAAGTGTCTGCTGCCACAGAAGAAATGTCTGCTGGGACAGAAGAAGTGAATGCCTCTTTATCAATAGTTTCTGAAACTGCAACACAAGTCGCACAAGAAACGAATCGAACGGTACAATCAATTCAAGCACAAGCCACATTGATTCAAGAAATAACGACGAAATCTAATGAAATGAAAAAGAAAGTCGAAAATTTAGAAATGCTAATTTCACAATTCATTATTGAAGAATAAGTCTGTTAACATTTACGCATGTTTACTTGCCTGCTTATAGTGTGGATGATTAAAAAGAAAATGTACTAGCAGCAAATCATGCGAATGAATATGAAACGTATTGGTACTATGATCCAGCGCTTCTTATTGAAAATACAGTTTATCTTGTAAATGGAACAATTTTCGAGCTATCTCAATCAATGTTTCATTATGAAAAGACCAAACTTTTAAATCGAATTAATTTTAATTGAAAATGAATATAAGTAGCCTTATAAAAAAGCAACTGGTCCTAAGTGAGCAGTTGCTTTTTATATTTAAAGTGGATGAGCAAAAAAACACAAAAGTGGTTGGTCCGTTTTTTACAAACATCTATTATGATAAGAGAAGAAAGGTAGTATTTTATTCATGCTTTAAAATAGACTGGCCTTAGAGAGGTGAAAGACAATGAGTTTTGCGATTTCACTAGTTGTTATTATTGTAGTTGTATCACTATTTGGGACCGTACTAGTCGCACGAAATGTAGAAGAGAATTACGGTAAGTCTACAAAGAGGAATGTAAAAAACTTATCTGCTATCTATATCATTCTTCTTTTAGGGCTTCTTGTGGGAGTTACTTGGTATGCGGTCGTTATTTTATAGAGTGTGTATATGATGGGGGAGTTAATGTATTGATGAAAAATGAGCGCCATGTTTTAGTTGTTTTCCCGCATCCAGATGATGAGTCGTATTGTGTGGCGGGAACAATTTTGGCTTATACGGAGCAGAAAGTCCCTCTTACCTACGTTTGCTTAACGCTTGGTGAAATGGGGAGAGCGATGGGGAATCCACCTTTTGCAACTCGTGAATCTTTATATACTATTAGAGAAAAAGAGTTAAAGCGAGCTACAAATATTTTAGGGATTGAAGATTTACGTATGATGGGATATCGTGATAAAACTCTTGAATTTGAAGAGCCTGGAAAATTAAAAAGCTTGATTCAAAACTGTATTGAAGAATTGAATCCTTCTGTAGTTATTTCTTTCTATCCTGGGTATGCAGTTCATCCAGATCACGATGCAACAGGGGAAGCAGTAGTAGAGGCCTTAGCTAATATTTCAGAAAGTAAACGACCAGCCTTTTATGCTGTAGCTTTTTCGAAAAATCATGAAGACGAAATAGGACCTCCAGATTTTAAAAATGAAGTGAAAAAATATGTTCCGAAAAAATTGGAAGCATTACGAGCACATGCATCACAATTTACAACTAAAGTGGATGAGCTGGAAAGAGAGTATGAAGACGGTATTTCAGGCACAGTCGAGTGGTTAGAAAGAGAACCGTTTTGGATATATCCATTCAAAGATAAGAATGAGTGATACGACAGCTGAAGGTGATGAATATGTATTTTGAATATAATAATCGAAAGGTTTTTTACAATATAGAAGGATCTGGTCCTGTTATATTGTTTTTACATGGCCTTGGAGGAAACTCAAACAATTGGCTATATCAAAGGCAATATTTTAAGAAAAGTTGGACAGTGGTTTCAATTGATTTACCTGGACATGGGAAATCTGAAGGACTAGAAATTAGCTTTAAAGAATACTCAAATGTTTTGTATGAGTTATGCAATTATTTAAAGTTACAAAAAGTAGTCATTTGCGGCCTTTCAAAAGGGGCTAGAGTCGGTATCGATTTTTCCATTCAATATCCAAGTTTTGTTTCTAGCTTAATTGTTGTAAATGCATTTCCCTATTTGGAACCAAAAGATAAGAAAAAACGACTTGAAGTATATGATTTACTTAGCTTACATGATAACGGAAAAACATGGGCGGATACATTATTGAAGGCGATGGGAGTAGAAGGTAATGAAGGAATCGTTCGAGGATTTTATCAATCTTTACAGTCTATTAACACGGTGCATATTCAAAGGTTATTTGCTGAATTAGTTGATTATGATCAAAGACTGTTTCTTTCAAATATTTCATGTCCTGCTTTAATTATAAGAGGGAGAAATGATGATTTTGTCCCAGAAAAATATGTAAGAGTGTTTGAAAAGTATTTAAAAAATACAACTTTCATTGAGTTTAAAAATAGCGGGCACTTGCCTTATTTAGAACAGCCGACTAGCTTTAATATGACAGTAGAAACATTTTTATATCATGCGCTTAATTAATACTATTGTTACAGTGAATACTGTTATTAATGAGTAAGGTATAGTTAGTTTTGAGAGGAGGCAACTATATGGAATGGAAACCAAATCGTGCAGATAAGACACCTGTATATAAACAAATTGCTGATTATATTGAAAGAGGTATTTCTTCAGGTGAATTTCCTTCTGATAGTAAGTTACCTTCTGAGCGTATGTTAGCAAAGGAATTACAAGTGAACCGGAGCACAATAGTAGCTGCATATGAAGAATTAAAATCACTTGGAGTAGTAGAACGGCAAAAAGGAAGCGGAACACGGGTAAATACAGACATATGGGGTGTGTCACATAAACGAATACCGAACTGGGGTAGGTACGTTGAGGATGGATCGTTCTTACCTAATGTACCACTTGTTCAACAAATTCGAACGGAAACACAAAAAGATGACTTAATTAATTTAGCGAGTGGTGAATTGTCACCGGAATTAATTCCAAGTGATAGATTCCGAACGATTTTGTCGGAGAAAACATTTATGGAAAACCTTGGTTATGACCATCCACTTGGAAATGAAATGTTGAGAAAAACAATTGCAGCACATGTTCAGCAATATAAACAAATTGAAGCAGATTCAAGTTCTATACTTATTACATCTGGAGCACAACAGGCGCTGAATCTTATCGTTCAATGTTTATTAAAACCTGGTGATGCGATTGCAATTGAGGATCCGTCGTATTGTTTCTCACTTCCGATGTTTAAATCCGCTGGTTTAAAAATATTCCATTTACCTGTTGATCAGCACGGAATGAATCCAGATGATTTAATTGATTTGCACAAAAAGCATCGTATTCGTATGGTCTTTCTGAATCCAGATTATCAAAATCCAACTGGTACTGTGCTTTCAGTAGCGAGACGTAAAAAAATTCTAGAACTGTCTTCTGAATACGGTATACCGATTGTTGAAGATGATCCATATAGCTTAACTTCTTTTAATGGAGAAGTGAATCCCACATTAAAATCAATGGATCAAAATGGGAATGTTCTTTATGTAAGTTCATTATCAAAAATTGTTGCATCAGGATTACGTATTGGTTGGGTAATTGGTCCTACACGCGTAATAGAACGTTTAGCAGATGCGAAGCAACAAGTTGATTTTGGTCATAGTGTATTTACACAGTGGGTAGCAAATCAATTTTTAGAATCAGAAGATTTTCATGCGCATATTACAATGCTTCGTGGACAATTGAAACAAAGAAGAGATGAGTTAATTAAAAAGCTTGAAGAATTATTAGGGGACCGAGTTGAATTTTTCGTTCCGGAGGGCGGAATACATTTATGGTGCAAAGTGCAAGGAACGTTTGATGAATATCATTTGTTAGGTGAATCGATACGAAATGGTGTAGCATTCGTTCCGGGAAGTGTTTTAGGTTCTAAAAGTGAATATATTCGTTTTACTTTTGGGAGAGTAGACGTAGAACAAATTCAACTGGGAATTATGAGGTTTGCAGAAACGTTAAATGAGATTTCGTAATAGTGATGCTCGATATTGAAATGAGGGAAAAAAATGAAGTACGTGACGCTTTTACTTCAAGTAGGCGTGCTATATGTATTTAGCTTAGCTGGAACGTGGATTCAGGGAGTATTCCATCTATCGATGCCAGGAAGTTTAATTGGGATGTTAATGCTGTTCTTGCTCCTCTCCACTCGTATTTTACCGTTAAAATGGTTTGAGGTAGGTGCAGAAAAGTTAATAATATTTTTACCATTATTTCTAATTCCTTCGACAACTGGGTTAATGGAATATGGGTCTTTTCTTTTTAGTAAGGGGAGTATTATATTTCTTTTAGTTGTTGCAAGTACGATAGTAACATTGATTGTTTCAGGGTATGTAAGTCAATTGTTAGTAACATCAAAAAAATAAAATCGACAAGGTGCGCTATTCAAATGGTCTTTATTATTATTACTGTAGTAATATATTTATTCGCGACAAAGCTGTATAAAAAATATACGTTTCCATTTACGTTACCGGTATTAACAGTTACAACAATTATGATTTGTTTATTCCTTATTTTCGGAATCTCTCATCATGAGTATAAGGAAAATGGAGGAGACATTCTTTCAGGCTTCTTGAGCCCTGCAATTGTAGCGTTAGCTATACCTCTATTTAAAGAGCGCAAGATACTGATAAAAAACTTTTTATCGATACTAATTGGCGTATTGATAGGTATAGTAGCTTTAACGATTATGAATGTAGCACTTGGTAGAATTTTAAATATAGATAAGGAACTTATACTAACAACGCTCCCGCAATTAGCGACAATGCCAATTGCCATTTCATTAGCGGATCAAATTGGTGGTATTCCATCTATGACTTCTAGCTTTGTAGTTGTTGCAGGAATAACAGGTGCTATTATCGGACCAACAGTACTTAAGTTTTTCCGTATAACAAGTACGATTGGAAAAGGCGTTGGAATGGGCTGCGCCTCACATATTATCGGTGTGAGTCGTCTAGTGAAGGAAGGCGAGAAAGAAGCGACTATCGGTTCGGTAACGATGATTGTAACAGGAATACTCATTAGTATATTCATACCGTATGGAACGAAATTTATATTTTAAAATGTAATGGAGATGATAAAAGTGACAACATGGTTTATAGTTACATTATTTATTTTTGGTTCTCTTAAAGTACTAGTTTCTAGTATGCCAACTTCTGTTGTAGAATCTATTATTAGTAGATTTGAATTACATCAAAAACTTGAGGAGGAGAATACCTCTATATCGATAGATGGAAAAAATATAGAGGGAGAAATGAAACTACAAGTTATTAACGAATTTAATGAGGCCTTATTTTTGGATAAACATTATTTTCCGCCGCACGGTGAAGGAACACCAATAGTCATTGATACGAAGAAAGGGAATAAAAATATTAGATTTTCTCTATATAGCTATGAGGAACATGTTGATGTAATAAAGCAATATAAGAAGAAAGTCGTTGCCTATCGTTTGCGCTCTAAAAGTCTTCAAACTCTTGCACCATTAGCCATAACTGAAGATTATGCTTAAGAAGAGACCTATAATGGTCTCTTTATTTTTGTATTAAATTATACACTTTCCAAATAAAAGAAAAGAAAATCATATAACCAAATAAAGAATATATATGGTTCCAATCTGCACTATGTACAAATAAACCTAAACCTTCCGCGATTTGTTCAAAAATACTAGCGCAAATACCTATTGAAATAATAAATAGAATTCTAGAGACTTTAGATAATTTTTTTGAAATGTGCATAAAGGTAGCTGTTAAAATTGGCAGTACGAACAATGTAAAAGCTATATTAACCGAAAATGTGGAGGAAAAGGGCCTAGCTGGAAAGGAATATATTTGTTTATGAATAAAGAAAGCATCTAAGCAAGTTCCAATAATAGAAGAGAGAAAGATTGTAACTACCAATGCTAGAAAATCATTCTTCTTCTCGAAGGAGAATATTTTTTTTTGCAAGAATTGCGAGTTCAATTTTTTCGAGTGTTTTACAGTATTCTTCTGTAATTTGTCCATGTATGCTTTCCTCCTTATCAGTTAAATAATGTATGACTTGCCAGTCGTTAAACCAATCTTCATGTACTGTTTCTTCATGTTTTATATTTTTCCATGCGTACATAAGTGCAGGGCTATATATACGGTAGGAATCATTTTTTAATTGGCATTTCTTTATTCTTCGTTTATAAAACTCTCTTGAGAAAGATTCATTTACACTTGAAAATAAATGTGGCCAATAATCTTTTCGTGAGCCAGTGTGTGGATGAGTATCAACCCATTGTAGTATACGAGCTAACGCATGTTCATCATGAAATAATAATGCATATAATCTTTTTCCGAGCAAAAGTCGTTCGTGTAAGGAAGTAAAATGTGTCATTGTATCACCAATTAATATTGCTTTCTGTTTGGAACTTTCTTCATAGAAGGGAAAAAGGATATGATTAAATTGAAAAAAATCAAAAAGTTTGAAACCAATACTATTTAGTACTGTTTTTTTGAAGTGTGTATTTTGAATCACTCTTTTTTCTAAGTAGTTTTGTTCATTAATAATCGTCGCAATTGCTAATATTTTTTTGTTTCCAGTTTTCCAAAAAAAGTTCCACATCGTTTCCATAAATGTTGAAACATTAAGGGACGGTAGAAGGTGAAAGAGGTTTCGGGATATTTTTAAACTTTGCTCATATAATAAAAATTGTGGATACACATCTTGAAAAATAAGCCAATTTCCTCGCTCTAAAAAAGAAAAGAAAGTAAATTGATCTTTCTCAGATAATAACTTCGTATATAAGTCACCTTTTAAATCTGTCATGTTCCAACCGCCGTTACGCGATACCATATGTCCAAGCAGTGCCCAATGTATTTCAGGATATCTTTTGTAAAATTGATAGTAAGCACGTGTTCTTGTAACGTTGTTTTGATTTAATAATTTAGTTCGTTCTTTAATTGTAGAGATTAATATTTTTTCCTCTTTAGAAAGAGTATAAGGGGAGCTATTTGCGTTAATACATTTTTGTTTTAGTTCTGTTTTTATAGAGAAGAGGGACAGAGGGATGTTTTTGTAAAGTTTATTATTTTGGTTATCTTGGTACATTTCATTCCCTCCTATTCAAGTCTGTTATCATAAATGTATTAATAATTGCTTAAATAAATGATATGCGAGGGAAATGAAAAGTTAAAAAGTATAGAAAAAAGGAAAGATGAGGCTGACTCTTCTTTCCTTTTTTGTATTAGAAACTATAATGTAAAGTTATTATGTGTGAATTCCCTTTTTCAGCAGAATAGAAAATGAATCGGCATGAATAGGCTTACTGAAATAATAACCTTGAATAAACTGACATTTATTTTTTTGAAGGAAATTTACGTGTTCTTTCGTTTCTACACCTTCAGCAATGACAGACATTCCTAATGTATTTGCTAATGTGATGATCGTTTTAATGATTTCCATTCCATCTTCACACGTTTCAGACATTGTAATAAATTCTCTCGGAATTTTTAACGTATCGATTGGATATAAAGGTAAATATGATAATGAAGAATAGCCTGTACCAAAGTCGTCGATTGAAATGTGAACCCCTAAACTTTTTAGTGTACGCAGTTTTATCAATGTTTCTCTCTCATCCATCATTGCAATTCGTTCTGTTAATTCTAGATCAAGGGAACTTGCTTGTAAGCCTGTATTTGCTAAAGTAGAAGAAATAGATTTTATAAAGTCTTCTTGTTCAAATTCTTTAGCAGATAAATTTACCCCTATTTTTAAATGAGGATAGCCAGATGCATGCCAGTGCTTCATTTGCTGACAGGCTTGCTGTAATGTCCATTTTCCAATTGGAATAATTTGCAGTGTTTCTTCGGCAATTGGAATAAACTCGTATGGAGAAATAACACCTAATTCAGGATGATTCCACCTAATTAAAGCTTCTGCACCTATAATTTTATTAGATTCACTATCAACTTGAGGTTGATACAAAAGGAACAATTCTTCATTTTGTATTGCGTTTGGTAAATCTTTTTCTAATCGTAATCGTCTTTCGATTTTTTTAGCGATTACATCGTCATAAATAGAGACAGAGTTAAGCTCTTTTGCCTTTGCATCATACATTGCAACATTAGCGTTTTTCAGAAGTGTAGCGGTATCGATTCCAGAATGTGGATAAATAGCGATGCCGATACTCAGTGATAAAGTTAATTTATGCTCATGTATGAGAAACGGTTTTTTCATGCTTTCAAATAATTGGTTACATAACTTGAATAAGGAATCATGGTCCGTATAGTTTTCGATTAAAATTGTAAATTCATCGCCACCGATTCTTGACAGATGAGTATGTGATGGAAGACATGATTGGAAGCGTTTTGCTACTTCTCCTAATATGTAATCGCCTGTTGAGTGTCCAAGTGTATCATTAATAACTTTGAATCGGTCTAAATCTAAATACAATAATGCAAATTCACTATTGGTTGCTTGTGCTCTTTTTATAGCCTTCTTTAATTTTTTATGAAAATAAGCTCGATTCCCAATTTTCGTTATCGTATCATGGAATGCTAAATATTTTATTTCTTCTTGTTGTTTTTTTAGTGCGGTAATATCCTTTACCATAATATAGCTTCCTGAAATTTGTCCATCTATCATAATAGGAACGATGGTAACGTATAAAAAATAAGTAAAGCCATCTTTATATTGAGAACTAAGTTGTAAGGATGCTGATTCTTGTTGTTTAACTTTTTCTAATGCAGATGCTAGTTTATGTTTATCTTCATCTAAAATAATCGAAAAACATGTTTCACCGAGTAACTCGTTCGTTGGTGCTCCGAGTAATACGCTTCCTGCTTTATTTACATTTAAGAATGTTCCATTTAAATCAATCGTAAAAATAGGATCAGGATGATACTCATATAAAGATTTCAATTTTTGTTGTTTTTGAGATAAAGCCTCTGATTTTTGGACTAAATCAGAGGTTCTTAAAGTAACTTTTTCTTCTAGTTGAGCATTAAATGCTTGTAGACGTTTTGTTAGGGAATTGTTTTGCGTACGTACAATAGAATGACGAATGAGTACGAAAACAAAAGTAATACAATTTCCTGTAATGAGAGTTGAAGATGCTGTTTGTTCTTTTAATGTAAACCCGATTAGTATTGCAACAGCAAGATATGGAAATACAACTAATACTTTTTTTCCTAGTATATGGTTTACAATGAAATAATTTTTATGACTATTATAATCTTCGGAAATAGCCCCAGCTATTGCGATAAGTAATATAGGTATTCTATATAAAAGACGTAATAATGTTATCGTGTCAGTTGATAAATGGTTATGTAAGTAAAAATAAATATAGTTAAAAGTTGCAGAGCTTATTAATACAAAAATAAAAATATAAATTTTCCGTTTGGAATTAAAAACAGTTGGACGGAAAAAGAGACTAACACCTAGTAGAAGAAATAATAGGTCTGCAATTGGATAAAGAAAGGAAAGAAAAATATCTCCCAGTGAAAGGGAAAATATATTTAAATTTGGCTGATTAAATAAATACCATTCTAATGTGAATATGGAAGTAAGTACTATACATATATCACAAATAAAGAACGCTTTTTCCCATTTATTGCACTCTTTTAAGATTTTATAGCAGAAAGCGATAAGGCAGAAGAATAGAAAAAACATGTAAAATACATCAGAAACAGTAAAACGATGTATTGGAAATTCGAAAAAATTCTCTTGATACGTATATACTATTTTTCCTAATAAAAAACTACCAATTGCAATTGTAATACATATCCAAAAAGGATTTGAACTAACTCTTTTAGAATATATAGAGTATATTAGTGATACAAATGTAATGGCTTCAACGATGAGTGAAGCGAAGCGTACATTGAAATTTGAAAAATGAGTAGGGAACAGAAAGAAAAACATAAAATAGATTGAATAGCATATTAGTGTTGTAATTAATATACATAGTTGTAAATTTTTATTTAATCTCAATAAAATCACCTTCTTAAAGTATGCACTATATTCGTAATATCTATACATAATAATATTACTAAAAGATTGTATCAGATTTCTTTATAAAAAGCATGCCTATAAGAAAAAATGAAGAATGTAATATTTCTTAAAATTGAAAAAGTATTGAGTTCAATAATTTTTAGATTATAAGGAATGCAGATAGAATTTGTATATTTAGTCATCCTTTAGATTTTAAAGGTTTTTTAGTGATTTGCAAGAGGAGATGTAAAATTGCATATAAAGTGATGGGAACTTCTCTCTAGATGAGGGGAGTTTTTCGCTATTATAGAGTATTAATTAAGACCTTTGTATTTAGCTATTCTCATACTAATGAGGGATTAAAGAAACGTGTTAATTATATACAATAATATGTAATACAGTAATTAATTTTTAAGATGGAGGGAAAATCATGATGAAATGGGTGAAGTTTAGAATAGCACGTCCAACGGATAAGTTTGAAGAGGTTATAGCGTTTTATGAAGAAGGATTAGGCTTAAAACGTATAGGTGAGTTTTATGATCATGATGGCTATGATGGAGTCATGTTTGGTCTACCGGATGAAGAATATCATTTAGAATTTACAAGACATATAGATGGAAGCCCATGTCCAGCCCCAACAAAGGATAATTTACTTGTGTTTTATATAAGAGAATATAAAGAAATAGAAAAAGTGAGTAAAAGGCTGCATGCAATGGGATACGATGAAGTAGAACCGGAAAATCCATATTGGAAAGAAAAGGGGATTACTATAGAGGACCCAGATGGTTGGAGAATTGTATTGATGCAAATAGAAGAATGAGGCTAGAGAAGTTTCGAATTTTGATAGAGTATAAGAAAATATAAAAAAGCTTCCTTGGAGGAGATACACCCATAGGGAAGATTTTTTGTTTTTGTAATCTGAAAATTAAGATTTGAAATTAACTTCTGAAAAGATATAAAATGAGAACGTGTATTCTTTTGAGTTTGAGAGGATTGTTTTTAAAGGTGAATATAAAAATAGGGAGTTTTTTTTATGATATGCCGGATTAGGGATGCAGAATTATATTATGAAATCATTGGAGAAGGAAAGCCAGTACTTATCATACATGGCTGTGCTCCTGACCATAGGTTAATGATGAAATGTATGGAATCGGTATTTCAGAAATATGAAGGTTATCAACGAATATATATTGATTTACCTGGTATGGGAAAGTCGAACGCTCCAGATTGGATAAATAGTTCAGATCATATATTAGAAGTGTTAACTACATTTATTGAAGAAATCATTCAAAAGAAAGATTTTTTACTGGTAGGAGAGTCTTTCGGCGGATATTTAGCTAGAGGGATACTTTCAAAGGTGTTTGAGAGAGTGAATGGATTATTATTAGTATGTCCTGTTGTCGTAGCACAGCAAAAAGAAAGACAATTACCAGATAAACAGGTAATTGTACGAGATGAGGAGTTTTTAAATACGCTAACTTCTACCGAAAGAGAAGAATTTAGTGAGTTAGCGGTGGTAGCAAATGAATATACATATACGCGATTTAAAGAAGAAATTAAGCCAGGGTTAGATGTTGCTAATTATGAATTTTTGAAAGGTTGCAAAAGAATTACTCTCTTACTATGAATTTTCATTGTAGAAAATATGAGAAGCCAGTTCTTTTATTGGCCGGAAGACAAGATATATTGGTAGGTTATCAAGATATTGTAGGAATCATTGAAGATTATCCAAGAGCGACATTAGCGGTATTAGATATGGCGGGACATAATTTGCAAATTGAACAGCCTGAATTATTTGAGAGTTTAGTTTCGGAGTGGGTTAGACGAACTGCTCAGCAAAGTTCATAAAAAAAGAATAAATTAATATTTTGATTGTATTCAAGTTTTGATACGGAAAAGATTAAAGTAATTAACTTATAAATATTTTTAAGGAGGAATTATGAATACATATATCTATATGGTTAGGCATGGTGAATCGCCAAAATTAGAAGGAAATGAAAGAACACGTGGATTAACTGAGAAGGGAATTTTAGATGCTCAAAGAGTAACTGAGATATTAAAAACAGCGGGAATTAATACTTTCATTTCAAGTCCGTATAAGAGGGCTATGTTAACGATAGAAGAGTCAGCAAATCTCCATGAAAAAGAAATATTAGTATATGAAAATCTTAAAGAGTGTAAGTTTTCAAATGAAGATAAAATTATATCGGATAAGGAAGTGTACCCACTTGTAAAGGAGATGTTTTTTAATCCAAAATATGCACTGACGGATGGAGAGTCATATGCGGATTGTCAGAGAAGGGTAGTGAAAGTGTTAAAAGAAATATTAATGAATTTTCAAGGACATAAAATTGTAATTGGTACACATGGGCTTGTAATGACACTAATGATGAACTATTTTGATAATCAATATGGACTTGAATTTTTAATGAATACATCCAAACCGGATATATATAAGCTAGAATTTAAAGAAGAGCAATTAATGAATGTAGAGAGAGTATGGAAAGAAGAATGAAATGGGGTATATGGAGTGTGTTTTAAAAATTACCTTTAAAACACACTCTTTTGTATTAAGTTGAGTTTTAAATATTTTCACTAATTGTTCTTTGTTTTTGTTATTTAAAGTATGTAAGAATTTTTGAAATACCTTAAATGAATGCTGGAATATTGGACTTTGAATAAAAGTGTATAGAAAAGTTACGATAAAAACAGGACCTCCTAGCATGTATCTAATGACTAGTACAAAGCATTCTACAATGATTCGAGCACGGCTAATAGATAACCCAGTTTTGTCAGAAATGGTAAGCATGAATCCATCGCGGGGTCCAGCACCAATACCAGCCGCAACGTACATGCCGCCCCCAATTCCTGTAATTGCAATACCAGAAAATAAAATGAGTAAGTTTATCCATAAATAATCACTAGCGTTTGGAAGGATTTTTGATTGTAAGAAAAAGTCCATAATGGGACCGATAAGTAGTGCATTTAAAAATGTGCCCACGTTTATATATTTTCGATCTACTAGTAAAGAGATAAGAACGAGACATAATCCACATATGACACTCCACGTACCAATTGTCCACCCAAATCGTTGGTAGAGAGCCATATTTAAAACTTCCCAAGGGTGTAAACCGAGGAATTTAACTTTGACTGCGAGAGCATTTCCAAGTCCAAAGAAAATTAATCCTAGGAAAAAAATAAAATAGCGAAAGAGAGTTAGCCTCATCTTTAAAACCTCCCAATATATAATGATGTATATTACATGTTTGAATTTCAATGTACAAATATTATGTCTTTTTATAATTTATTAAAAATGTAAATGGATATATATTTTCACAGTCAAAAAAGTTAAAATATTTCGTTTTAAGGATTATAATAGAGAGAGAACTATAAAAGGAGTGAACGAATTTGAAACAAGAACTTATTGAAAGATTTACGAGATATGTAAAGATTGATACACAATCAAATGAAGAAAGTCATACAGTGCCTACAACACCAGGGCAAATTGAGTTTGGTAAGTTATTAGTGACAGAGTTAAAAGAGATTGGGTTATCAGAAGTGACGATGGATGATAATGGTTACGTAATGGCAACACTGCCTGCTAATACAGATAAGGATGTTCCTGTAATAGGGTTTTTAGCTCATTTAGACACAGCAACAGATTTTACAGGGAAAAACGTAAAACCACAAATTCATGAAAATTTTGATGGTAATGCAATTACGTTAAATGAAGAGTTAAATGTTGTGTTAACACCAGAGCAGTTCCCGGAATTACCATCATATAAAGGACATACCATTATTACAACTGATGGTACAACACTTCTAGGAGCAGATGATAAAGCTGGTCTTACAGAAATTATGGTTGCAATGAACTATTTAATACATAATCCGCAAATTAAGCACGGGAAAATAAGAGTAGCATTTACACCGGATGAAGAAATTGGTCGTGGGCCAGCGCATTTTGATGTAGAAGCGTTTGGTGCATCATTTGCTTACACGATGGATGGAGGTCCATTAGGTGGTTTAGAGTATGAAAGTTTTAATGCTGCAGGTGCTAAGTTAACGTTTAACGGAACGAATACACATCCTGGAACAGCGAAAAATAAAATGCGTAACGCAACTAAACTTGCTATGGAGTTTAATGGGCATTTACCAGTAGAAGATGCACCAGAATATACGGAAGGCTATGAAGGATTCTATCATTTGCTTTCTTTAAATGGTGATGTCGAGCAAAGTAAAGCTTACTATATTATTCGAGATTTTGATCGTAATCATTTTGAAGCACGTAAAAATAACATTAAAGATATTGTGAAAAACATGAAAGAGAAGTACGGTGAAGATGCGATCGTTTTAGAGATGAATGATCAGTACTATAACATGCTTGAAAAAATTGAACCAGTGCGAGAAATTGTTGATATTGCATATGAAGCGATGAAAAGTTTAAATATCGAACCGAACATCCATCCAATTCGTGGTGGAACAGATGGATCACAATTATCGTATATGGGATTACCAACGCCGAATATTTTCACTGGTGGTGAAAACTATCACGGAAAATTTGAGTATGTTTCGGTAGATACTATGGAAAAAGCCGTTCAAGTTATTGTAGAAATCGCAAGAAGGTTTGAAGAACAAGCTTAAAAAAACAACCAAGTAGTACGGATGTGCTACTTGGTTGTTTAGTATAGTATTCGCCACAAATAAAAAGTGGCGTAAGACTCCCAGTTTATCCAATTTGCTGCAAAATCTTTTATTTCATTTTTAGTCGGTTTACTTTCGGAACCTGTTATAAATTTAATTGCATTATGCAAACCAACATCATCAATTGGAAAAGCTGAAGGAAATCGTAAACAGCGCATTAAAACATAGTTGGCAGTCCACGGTCCTATACCATAGATAGCAGTTAATTGTTTTTCGGCAATCTTTATATCCTGTGTTTGTAGTAAAGATTCTTTTGATAGTTTCCCTTCTGCAATAAGCTCCGCGATACCGATTAAATATTCACATTTTCTAGTTGTCATTTTTAATTTTTTGAGATCTTCTACATGTAGATTTGCAATTGTGTCAGGTGATGGGAATATCCAATGTTTTCTATCGTGCCATTCTACATAATTTCCGAATTGTTCGACTAATCTTCTTTTTAGAGTATAGGCATATGTGAGGTTAATTTGTTGACCGATAATTCCCCAGGAAAGTGCTTCAAATAAATCTGGAATACCTAATGTGCGAAGCCCATAATACTCTTGAATAGGACCTTGAAGGAGTGGGTCATGTATAGCTAATTTATAAAAGGGAGCTAAATCAGTAGTTAAATCAAACCACTCTTTTACATAGTTAGCTACAGCATCGCATATCCATTTTTCAGAGATATATAATTCTCCTAAAAAACGTACTTGAATATTGCCATCAGTATTCATGCTAACTTCAATTAAAGGATTTACATCTTGAACAGGGATGACTTTATAGATTTTGTCATCTTCAATGTGAAACATACATTCATTGTTAGAACGTGATAGATAGCGCAAGTTTTCTTGAAAACTAAATTCTTTCGGAACAGTTAAAGTTAATGAGTCATAGCTAAGTTCGGTCATATAGGTTCCACCTGTAACGTTTCTAATGTAAGCAATTCTTTCTTCATTTCTAATCCTCCTCTAAAACCAGTCAGTTTTCCATCTTTTCCTATAACACGATGGCAAGGAATTGTAATGAGAAGGGGATTGGCGGCAATAGCAGTAGCAACGGCACGCACAGCTGTAGGTTTTTGAATGCTTTCCGCGATTTCTGAATAAGAATATGTCTTTCCATAAGGAATTTCACGTACCATATTCCAAACAGATAATTGAAATGCAGTTCCGTAAACATCGATAGGAATTGTAAAGGTTTCTAGTTTGGTTTCCAAATACTCGATAAGTTCTTTTGTATATGTTTGCAGATAATCTGGATTTTGGATGAATGTATGTTGTGGCAGTTTTTTGCTAGCCCACGTATTTAGTTCTTCAAAAGTTTCATTTTGCGATCCGATAAAGCATAATCCATTTGAAGTAGCTGCAATATGCATACGCCAATGTTTATGAATAAGCAATGTCCAATATATAGTTTTATTTTCATATGGTTTCATTATTTCATACCTCTTTTGTTCCGTTCTTTTTTCGATATTCAGTAGGAGTAAATTCGGTTTTCTTTTTAAATAAAGTTGCGAAATACTCTGGGTTTTCTATCCCAACAGCAGTGCTAATTTCCTTGATAGATTGATTTGTATGTGAAAGGTATTCTGCCGCTTTAACAATCCTGATTTGCTGTAAATATTCTATTGGACTTTTCCCTATCAATCTTTTGAAAGTGCGTTGTAAATGAAATGGGCTACCGTGGCACATTTCTGCGAGTGTGTCGAGAGTTAACTCTTCGTCATAATGCTTTTCAATATAGTCTTTAATTTGTTTTACCCACTCTTCATTAGGCAAAGCAATCCCATTTGGTTTACAACGTTTGCACGGACGAAAGTTTTCATGCAATGCCTGCTCTGCGTTTAGAAAAATTCGTACGTTGTTTTTATTCGGTATTCTTGATTTGCATGATGGCCGGCAAAAAATCCCGGTTGATTTCACAGCATAAAAGAATTTGTTATCATAGGAAGAATCATTATGAATAATAGCTTGCCAATGCTCACTTGTTAGCGTAAACTCTTCATTTTGCAAAGATCATCACCTCTGAAATTAGTATAACCTGAATCATGTGCGTATGTACGTATTCATAAATGTAAGAGCAAGATTACAAAGATGAAACTATGATAGGTTATCTATTTTGTGTTAGCATGAACTTTGAAAGTGAACATCAAGAGGAGGACTATAAGTGAAGTTAATTTCATGGAATGTAAATGGTTTGCGTGCAGTTATCGCGAGGGGTGGTTTTTTAGAATATCTTGAGGAATCCAATGCAGATATATTTTGTCTACAAGAAATTAAATTACAAAGTGGACAAATTGATTTAAATCCCGAGGGATATTATACATATTGGAATTATGCTGTGAAAAAAGGTTATTCAGGAACGGCTATTTTCACGAAAAAAGAACCGCTTTCTGTTACATACGGTTTAGGGATTGAAGAACATGATCAAGAAGGACGCGTTATTACATTAGAATTTGAAGATTTTCACATGATAACGCTATATACACCAAATTCAAAACGGGGATTAGAACGTTTAGATTACAGAATGAAATGGGAAGATGATTTCAGGGCCTATATAAAGCGATTAGATAAAAAGAAACCAGTTATTTTCTGTGGTGATCTAAATGTTGCCCATAAAGAAATCGATTTGAAAAATCCGAAAAGCAATCGGAAAAATCCTGGTTTTTCGGATGAAGAAAGAGAGAAGTTTACAAATATTTTAGAGGAAGGCTTTGTTGATACATATCGCTTTTTATACCCTGAGCAAGAAGGCGCATATTCATGGTGGTCATACCGTATGGGAGCAAGAGCGAAAAATATCGGGTGGCGCTTAGACTACTTTGTAATTTCTGAAAGGCTAAAACATAAAATTACCGATGCGAAAATTAATAGTGAAATAATGGGATCCGACCATTGTCCGGTTGAATTACATATGGATTTCTAAAAAAAGAAGTATCTTCCTGAGAAAAGGAGATACTTCTTTTTTTGTTCAGTTTGTTAAAATTTTTCAAATCATTCTTGAAATAATTAAATATTAAATATATACTTAATAACGATAATCATTATCAATGATAATAGTTATCGTTGGTGGGAACGGCAAATAATTTCATACTAGGGGAAGTGAACGAGGATGAATCTTCATTTTACATAGATTTGTTAATGATGTGAAATATAGATGAAGGTTATGTTTCATATAATTAAGTTTAGTTGTTGGAATAATATATTTAAAGATTTCGAGAGGAGATATATCAATATGAACAAGAAATTATTTACATTAGGGATGGTAACAGTTTTAAGTGTAGGTTTGGCAGCATGTAATAGTGCAGACAACACTTCTGGGGAACAAAAGCAACAAACAAAAGCTACGGAAACGAAAAAAGATGAAACGCGAAAAATTACATATTTAGGTAAAGAATATACAGTACCAGCAAAAGTAGATAAAATTGCGACGGCTAGTTTAGAGTCAATGGAAGATGCGGCAGTACTTGGAATTAAACCAGTTGGTGCAATTACTGTAGGCGGTAAATTACCAAAGTATCTTGAAAAAGAATTAGAGGGTGCAAAATCTGTAGGTGAAAAGATGCAACCGAACTTTGAAACATTGCTTCAATTAAAACCAGATGTTATTACATCTAGTACGAAATTTCCAGCAGAAACAGCTGAAAAGTTTACGAAAGTAGCTCCGACGTTCCCAGTATCACATGTTTCAACAGATTGGGAAGATAACTTAAAGCTAATGGGAGAACTAACTGGTAAAAAAGATAAAGCAGAAAAAATTATTAAAGATTACAATGCGGACGCTGAAAAAGCAAAAGCAAAACTAGGAGATAAGTTAAAAGATAAAAAAGTACTTGTTATAAGACTAAGAGCAAACGAATTATTCCTATATCCAGAAGGAGTATACTTTAACCCTGTGATTTATAAAGATCTTGGACTAACTGCTCCAGAACAACTTAAAGCTGTAAAAGCACAAGAGAAAATTTCATTTGAAAAACTTGCTGAACTTAACCCAGATTATATTTTCTTACAATATGAGGCAAGTGAAAATAAAAACCCGAAAGTGCTAGAAGAAATTGAAAGCAATCCAATTTGGCAAAGTATGAATGCTGCGAAAGAAAAGAAAGTATTTGTAAACGTTGTAGATCCAATGGCACAAGGTGGTACAGCTTGGAGTAAAACAGCATTCTTAAAAGAAGCAGTGAAAAATTTATCTAAATAATACAATAAGTAAGGTGCGTTGAATGATATGCAGAAAACGAATGCAGTACCAGTAACCATTTTATGTATAGCACCCATATTGATTTTAATTATCGTTATACTTTCTGTTTTATATGGTGCGAAAAACATTGATGCTGAAACAGTGTGGAATGCATTATTTCATTTTGATTCAAGTGATGTAAATCATAATATTATTATTACTTCACGTTTACCAAGGGTAGTTGCAGTTCTTTTAGTCGGAGCATTTCTAGCCATATCAGGAGCACTTATGCAGGGGATGACAAGAAACTATCTTGCATCCCCTTCTATTATGGGTGTGACGGATGGGGCAGCCTTTGTTATTACAATTTGTATGATTTTTCTTCCGGGAATGTCATCAATTGGTATGGTTTTATGTTCAATGATTGGTTCTGCACTAGGAGCCGGTATCGTGTTTGGCTTTGGTTCGCTCCTTCAAAATGGCTTATCACCAGTTAGGTTAGCAATTATCGGAACAGTTATTGGAACATTTTTAAGTAGTGTATCTGCTGCAATGGCTTCATATTTCCAAATTTCTCAAAATGTTAGCTTTTGGTTTAATGCAAAATTAGATCAAGTGGACCCGAATATTATTAAAATCACGATACCTTTTGGGATAATTGGAATAGTTTTAGCGCTGTTAATATCAAAATCTATTACTATTCTTTCTTTAGGAGAAGAAGTTTCTATTAATCTAGGGCAGCGTACAAAGCTAGTTAAAGCGATGGCTATTTTATCAGTTGTTTTTTTAACGGGAACAGCAGTTGCTTTAGTGGGGAAAGTTGGTTTTGTAGGTTTAATTATTCCGCATATTACTCGCTTTTTAATTGGGGTAGATTATAAGTGGATATTGCCATGTGCAGGTGTTATTGGTGGCGTTTTCTTAGCGTTATGTGATGTTTTAAGTAGATTTGTAAATTATCCATTTGAAACGCCAATTGGAGTCGTAACATCTTTAATTGGGATTCCTTTCTTCCTTTATTTAATCCGTACAAGAGGAGGAGAGAGACATGCTTAAAAGTTCAAGTCAACGTTTTGGAATGACGATGGGGATTATTATATTTTTAATACTATGTGCTATTTATATTAGTTTAACGAATGGTACGTTTGATATTACGATTATAGATGTATTTAAAACACTCCTTAGGATAGATCCAGTACCAGACCATGATTTAGTTATTTTTGAATTTCGTCTTCCGCGCATAGTAATTGCTGGATTAGTAGGATTAGGTCTCGGCGTTGCGGGTGCTGTAATTCAAGGGATTACGAGAAATGGCTTGGCGGATCCAGGTATTTTAGGAGTAAATGCAGGTGCAGGAACAGCAATCGTAATTTTTATGTTTTTCTTTCAAGGGCAATTAAAGAGCACAGACTGGGTTTCTATAATGATGATGCCGATGTTTGGCTTAATAGGTGGATTAGGTGCAGCGATAATGATTTATCTGTTTTCTTGGAAAAACGGTAAGCTAGACTCGCAGCGACTTTTATTAACAGGGATTGCAATTGGATCAGGATTTGGAGCCTTTTCTATGTATTTATCACTCAAAATGAAGTCAACTGATTTCGAGATGGCTGCAGTATGGGTGTCTGGAAGTATATATAGTGCGAACTGGAAGTATATTGTTGCGATGTTGCCGTGGCTTATCATATTAATTCCTCTTATACAAAAGAAAGCTTATCTATTAGATTTATTCCAATTGGAAGAAACGAGCATTACAAGTTTAGGTGTTTCGGTAGAAAGAGAGAAATCTATTTTACTATTAAGTAGTATCGGACTTGTGAGCGCATGCGTTGCTGTTTCAGGAAGTATTGGTTTCATCGGACTAATGGCACCACATATAGCGAAAAGACTTGTTGGTATTCAGCATAAGCATATAATTCCTACGTGCGGAGTAATAGGAATGTTTCTTGTAATTGCCTCAGATTTTATTGCAAAAACAGTTTTCACACCTGTAGAGTTACCAGTTGGAATTGTTATTTCTATTGTCGGTGTACCGTATTTCTTATATTTACTTTATAAGGCGAAAGCGTAAGAGGGGGAATAAAAGTGAGTATTTTAAGTGCAAAAAATTTAGAAACGAGTTATGAAAAGCTTACCGTGTTTCGCGATTTAAATGTGGAAATACAAGAAGGAAAAGTAACGACAATTATAGGTCCGAATGGGTGCGGAAAATCAACTTTGTTAAAGACAATGGGACGGATTTTAAAACAAAAAAGCGGTAAAGTGTATTTGCAAGGGCAAGATTTAAATACAATTCCGACGAAAGAAATTGCAAAGCAGTTAGCTTTACTTCCACAAACTCCAATTGCACCAGGAGAGCTTAAAGTAGAAGAATTAATTTCTTATGGACGTTATCCTCATCGAAATAACGTAAATAAGTTAACTTCAAAAGATAAAGAGATGATTGATTGGGCACTAGATATAACGAAAACTTCTGAATTTCGAACGAGACAAATTGCAAATTTATCGGGTGGTCAACGACAAAAGGTATGGTTAGCGATGGCTTTAGCACAAGAGACAGAGGTATTGCTGTTAGATGAGCCAACTACATACCTTGATATGTCTCATCAATTAGATGTATTACAAATTGTGGAGAAATTAAATAAAGAACATAATTGTACAGTCGTAATGGTACTACATGATATTAACCATGCAGCGAGGTTTTCAGATGAAATTATTGCAATGAAGGAAGGGGAAATTGTTACAACTGGTAGTCCGGAAGAAATCATTACAAATGAAGTATTAAAAGAAGTATTTCATATTGATGCGCGTGTCATGATTGATCCGTATAACGGCTCTCCTGTTTGTTTCGGCTACGATAGCGTTGTATCGCAAGAAGAAAAAGTAGAAATATATGTAACAAGTTAAAAAGGGGGGATATAGGGTGAATACTACTATTGAAAAACAGCAGATTATTACATCTAATACAGAACAGTGGAAAATGTATTCGAAATTAGAAGATAAAGAATATCAAATTCATATTTCAAAGCCGAAGCAACCAGCAGCAACGTCAGGATATCCTGTCATATACGTCTTAGATGGCAATGCCTTTTTTCAAACATTCCATGAAGCGGTTAAAATACAATCAGTTAGAGCAGAAAAAACAGGTGTTTCACCAGCCATTATAGTCGGTATTGGTTATCCGATTGAAGGTGCATTTTCAGGAGAAGAAAGATGCTATGATTTTACGCCTAGTGTAATTTCAAAAGATGCCCCGTTAAAACCGGACGGTAAACCGTGGCCTAAAACAGGGGGAGCGCATAACTTCTTTACTTTTATTGAAGAAGAATTGAAACCACAAATTGAAAAAGAATTTGAGATTGATAAAGGAAAGCAAACGTTATTTGGACATTCTTTAGGTGGTCTATTTGCTTTACATATACTATTCACAAACGTAAATGCCTTTCAAAATTATTTTATAAGTAGTCCATCTATTTGGTGGAATAACCGATCCGTGCTTGAAAAAGAAGGGAACATTACAAATGAATTAAATAATGCTAAGTTTGAAACGGGAGTATTCCTTACAGTTGGCTCATTGGAACGAGAGCACATGGTTATAGATGCAAATGTATTATCAGAACGTCTACTTCAATTAAAACATGAGAAGTTTAGGTATAAGTTTTATGAAGCTGAAGGAGAGAATCATGCATCTGTTGTGCCGACTTCTTTAAGTAAGGGGTTACGATTTATTAGTCATGTGTAGAAGGTGTACGCGATATACATAATCTTCATATTGGGACAATTACTTCGGGATTAGATGCATTAAGCGTCCATGTAATGATTGTTTAATAAAATGCAAAGAAAGGGCTACGGGGAAATTCCTCATAGCCTTTTGTTTTTGTAAGTAGAATTGTCCTTTTTGAAAGTTTTGTTTCAACTTTTCGTCTAAAGAGACAAAAAGTTGTCACAATTCAGTCACAATTAGCATAAACATAATATAGACGAAATGAACTTATTTCTAAAAAAGCTTGGTTAATTTAATTCATGATTAGTAGAGCTAAAAAAATGCGGATTAAAAGTTCACTATATTCTCAAGGAGGTAGATCGTATGAAAACTATTCTTGCTATCGCTGGGCTTATTTGGGTTTTATCACATGGTATTCCAATTTATGAAGGAGAACAAATTCGCAGTGCTCTGAATAAAAATTTTAATGAATATCATATCATTGATCGACAAGACAATGTTGTTACTGTCCGAGTAAAGGATTGTTTTCATACGGTAACCGTTGAAGGAACTTCTGTAGTGAATGATACAAAAGTATGTGATCAACAATAATTATATATGGGAAGAAAAAAGTTTCAATTTAAATATGTGAAGATTGAGACTGTTACATTTGTGGGCGAATAATAAGCGGGGATGGACAATCCCCGCTTATTAATGTTTCATTTTATCCCGCATTAACTGCCCGTAAAAGCCCGATTCGTTAGGAAAAATAATCAGAGGGGGATGGACAAAACTCCCTCTGATTAAAGTTTTTCTTTATTGAGTTTTGATGGAAGATGTAATGATTTTTTTTAAAAAGGACAGGGTATAATGATAATGGGGACTGAGAAGTCAATAAATTGTTAAGAATAATCATAAAGTGGAAATATACTCATGTGGGGTATCATACATAGATGTTTGATGCTATAATTGGTATACTCGTAAAAATAATTGTTTTATTGGTTGAAGAAAAATTTTGAGAAGGTGATAATATGGATCATAAAGAGCGTGAATCAGTAACACATAGATCAGAAAAAGAAAAAGAACAAATTATAAATAGATTAAAGCGAATTGAAGGGCAAGTCCGTGGTATTCAAAACATGATTGAAAATGATCGGTACTGCGTTGATATTTTAGTGCAAATTTCAGCGATTAATGCAGCGATGAAAAAAGTAGGAATGGGTGTTCTCAAAAATCATACAAGTCATTGTGTTTCAGGAGCTATTAAAGATGGTAATGGTGACGAAGCAATTGAAGAATTAATGACAGTATTTGAACGTTTTTCAAAAGCGTAAAAACAAGCTAGTATTTAACTGGCTTGTTTTTTTGTTTATCCGCATATAGAACTTAGGTGTATTGATGTGAAAAATTGTGTATAAAATAAATTTTTAGAAAATAATTGAAAAATCATGATACAAAACCATTGATTACCTTAGGGGGGTATGGTAAGATAGGGTTGTGATTAACAAACAATGAATGAACAAGAGGAGGGTTTTAAATGGAACAGTTAACATTAAAAGTTGAAGGTATGTCTTGTGGCCATTGTGTAAATTCTATCGAAAGCAGTGTGAAAGAGCTAAACGGTGTTGAACAAGTGAAGGTTCAATTAGCAGAAGGAACTGTTGAAGTTACTATCGACTCGTCTGCCGTAACACTAAAAGATATCGTTGCTGTAATCGAAGATCAAGGATACGATGTTCAATAATTATTTTTAGATATGGAAATAAATCGTACTTTAAACGAAGTACGATTTATTTTGCTAATAATTATACCTCATAAGGGTATATAGAGGTGAGAGACATGAATGAACAAAAAGAGGCCAATCTTCAAATATCAGGAATGACATGTACGGCATGTGCAAATAGAATTGAAAAAGGTCTGAAAAAAGTAGAAGGTGTTCATGATGCAAATGTAAACTTTGCACTGGAAAAAACAAAAATAATGTACGATCCGACAAAAACAAATCCGCAACAATTTAAAGAAAAAGTTGAATCGTTAGGATATGGAATTGTAAGTGATAAAGCTGAGTTTACTGTTTCAGGAATGACATGTGCAGCTTGTGCGAATAGAGTAGAAAAACGTTTAAATAAGCTGGGGGGTGTGAATAAAGCGACAGTAAATTTCGCTTTAGAATCGGCAACAGTAGACTTTAATCCTGATGAAGTCAATGTAAATGAAATGAAGAGTGCGATTACAAAGCTAGGATATCAATTAGAAGTGAAATCAGATGAGCAAGATGCATCAACGGATCATCGATTACAAGAAATTGAACGACAAAAGAAGAAGTTTATTATTTCGTTTATTTTATCATTCCCATTATTATGGGCAATGGTGAGCCACTTCTCATTTACATCGTTTATCTATTTACCTGATATGCTTATGAACCCTTGGGTGCAGCTAGCCCTTGCAACTCCAGTACAGTTTATAATTGGAGGCCAGTTTTATATTGGTGCTTATAAAGCGTTACGCAATAAAAGTGCCAACATGGATGTTCTCGTAGCACTTGGAACCTCTGCAGCGTATTTCTACAGTGTGTATTTAAGCATTAGGTCGATTGGTTCTTCGGAACATATGACAGATTTATATTTTGAAACGAGCGCAGTACTTATTACATTAATTATTTTAGGTAAATTATTTGAGGCAAAAGCAAAAGGACGTTCATCAGAAGCAATTAAAAAGTTGATGGGTTTACAAGCGAAGACAGCTACAGTTGTGCGAGATGGAACGGAAATGAAAATTTTAATCGAAGAGGTAGTAGCTGGTGATATCGTTTATGTAAAGCCTGGTGAAAAAATACCAGTAGATGGTGAGATTGTAGAAGGAAAGTCAGCGATTGATGAATCGATGTTAACGGGTGAAAGTATTCCAGTTGATAAAACAATTTGGGATGTAGTAATCGGTTCTACAATGAATAAAAATGGATTTTTAAAAGTTAAGGCTACTAAGGTAGGTAGAGATACTGCATTAGCTCAAATTATTAAAGTAGTAGAAGAAGCTCAAGGATCGAAAGCGCCTATTCAAAGGGTAGCTGATCAAATTTCTGGTATTTTCGTACCAGTTGTAGTTGTGATTGCTATTATTACATTTGCGGTGTGGATGATATTTGTTACACCTGGTGATTTTGGCGGAGCGCTTGAGAAAATGATTGCAGTACTTGTGATTGCTTGTCCATGTGCTTTAGGTCTTGCGACACCTACATCTATTATGGCTGGATCAGGAAGGTCAGCTGAGTATGGTATTTTATTTAAAGGTGGAGAGCATTTAGAAGCAACGCATCGATTAGATACTATTATTTTAGACAAAACGGGTACAGTAACAAATGGAAAACCAGTATTAACAGATATTATTGTAGCAGACGGATTTGAAGAGAAGGAAATATTAAAATTAGTTGGTGCAGCAGAAAGAAATTCTGAACATCCACTTGCAGAAGCGATTGTTGCAGGAATTAAAGAAAAGGGAATTGATATCCCAAGTTCAGAAACGTTTGAAGCAATTCCGGGATTTGGTATTGAATCGGTTGTCGAAGGAAAACAATTATTAATTGGTACACGCCGATTAATGAAGAAGTTTAATATTGATATTGAAGAAGTTTCTAAATCAATGGAAGAACTAGAGCGAGAAGGAAAAACAGCAATGCTTATTGCGATAGATAAGGAATATGCTGGAATTGTTGCTGTTGCGGATACTGTAAAAGATACTTCAAAAGCAGCTATTGCAAGACTTAAGAAAATGGGTCTAGACGTTGTTATGATTACAGGAGATAATATACAAACTGCTCAGGCAATCGCTAAGCAAGTTGGTATTGATCACGTAATTGCAGAAGTATTACCAGAAGGAAAAGCAAAAGAAGTGAAAAAACTTCAAGCTCAAGGTAAGAAAGTAGCAATGGTTGGGGATGGAATAAATGATGCTCCTGCACTTGCTACGGCGGATATCGGTATGGCAATTGGAACCGGAACGGATGTAGCGATGGAAGCGGCAGATATTACGTTAATCCGTGGTGATTTAAATAGTATTGCTGATGCAATCTTTATGAGTAAAATGACTATAAGAAATATTAAGCAAAATTTATTCTGGGCATTAGCTTATAACGGCTTAGGAATCCCGATTGCAGCGTTCGGTTTCTTAGCACCTTGGGTTGCAGGAGCGGCGATGGCATTTAGTTCTGTATCGGTCGTATTAAATGCATTGCGATTGCAAAGAGTGAAATTAAAATAATGAAATTTAAATCTATAGGGTAATTGAATATGCTTTTAAACAAAAAACAATACTTTGAAATAAGTATTGTTTTTTGTTTATATAGAAAGAAAAAAGATATAATAAAGCAGAAATATTGAATACTAGATGATAGAAAAGTTAAATGATAGTTTAGTAAGGAGGTTCATATATGTTAAAAGATACGATCATTAGAACATTCCATAAAGAGGATTTAGAACAAGTATTACAGTTGTTTTATGAAACAGTTCATACAATTAATGCAAAAGATTATAACGTGTTACAGCTACAGGCATGGGCACCAGATCGACTAGATAGAGAAAGTTGGTTACAGTCTTTAGAGAAGAATATTAGTTATGTAGCGGATCATAACGGTGTGATAGTGGGATTTGGGGATTATAATGATGATTATTATGTAGATCGCTTATTTACGCATAAAGACTATCAAGGGAAAGGGATAGCTTCATACATACTACAGAAGTTAGAAAAAGAAGCAGTGAACTTGGGGCATAGGGAGATATATACAGAAGCGAGTATTACAGCAAAACCTTTCTTTGAAAGGAAAGGTTTTATTTGCATAAAGGAACAAAAGAAACAGCATAATGGTCAGATTTTTATTAATTATATAATGAAAAAATAGCCCTCTCGTAAACGAGAAGGCTATTTTTTCATTATTTTACAGCTTCTTTAAGTTCTTTACCAGCTTTGAAAGCAGGTACTTTAGAAGCTGCGATTTGCATTTCTTCACCAGTTTGTGGGTTACGGCCTGTACGAG
>Ga0209130_1000488_pt1 | contig 40697 bp, 32 predicted proteins | sample AraplaMF_Cvi_mLB_FD_184264 | JGI IMG/M metagenome (GOLD analysis project Ga0209130, IMG submission 184264) | Arabidopsis root microbial communities from the University of North Carolina, USA - plate scrape MF_Cvi_mLB (SPAdes) (version 2) | ecosystem: Host-associated > Plants > Roots > Endosphere...
CGATCTCGTATTGCGCCAGCGCGGCCAGGCCGGCGCGGCAGGCCGCCAGGTCGCCCGCGACCCAGGCCGTCTCGATGCGGCCCAGGCTGGCCTCCACGATGCGCTGCGGCTCGCCGGTCGCCAGCGCGCCCTGCCATGCCTGGTCGAGGTGGTGCTGGCCCTCGGGATTGCCGAGCCGCGCGCAAGTGCGGCCCAGCACTGTCAGCGCCGGCAGGCGCATGATCAGGGTCAGCTGCGGCAGTTGCAGCACGCCCTGGGCGATGGCCTGCGCCTCCAGCAAGCGGCCCTGGGCCATGCGCAATTGCGCCTGCCAGCCGACCAGGTAGTGGGTCCAGGCGTCCAGGTCATGTTCGCTATCGAAGGCGATGCCATCGCCGATCACCCGTTCGGCCAGGGCGAAGCGCTTGGCGGTGACCGCGCATTCGCTCAGGTTGGTGAAGCAGCGCGCCGCATGTTCGTGGTAGCCGTGCTTGAGCGCCAGCGCCAGGCTTTCTTCCAGCATGGCCTGGCCGGCCGGGTCGCCGCCGAACAGGCGCACGGTGCCAACATTGTTCAGCGCATGGATGCGTGTTTCGACATCGCCCAGTTCGGCCGCCAGCGCCAGTGCGCGCTGGCCCCATTCGATGGCGCCTTGCGGCCGGTCCTGCAGCATTTCGTGCTGCGAGCGCAGGCTGTAGGCCATGGCCAGTTCGCTGCTGTGCGGCAGCTGCTCGAGCGTGGCGATGGCTTGCATGCCATAGCGCCCCGCCAGTTCGGCTTCGCCGCGGTACCAGTGCAGGCGCGACAGCCAGCGCAGGTTGAAGCCGACCTTGTCGCTGCGGCCCAGGCTGCCCCACAATTCAATCGCCTTGTGGCGCGCCGCGATCACCTCCTCATCGATGCGCACCAGGCCGGCCTCATACGACCATTCCTCGTACAGCTGCGCGGCTTCCGGCGCCGGTGTGGCAGCGCAGACAAAGCGCAGGGCGGCGGCCAGGTGCGCCGCAGCCTGGCGGTGGGCGCCCAGCCGCGCCGCCTCGCGCGCGGCGCGCGGCGCCAGGCGCAGCACGCGGAGCGGGTCGTGCGCCGCGGCGGCATGGTGCACCAGGCGCGCCAGTTCGACCGGGCGCTGTGCCGGCGCATGGGCCATCAGCGCTGCGCCCACCCGGTCATGCAGTTCGCGCAGCCGGGCCGGCGGGATCTGGCTGGCCACGGCCAGCCGCGCCAGTTCGTGGCGGAACATGAAGTGGCCGGCCGCCGTGGTCACCAGCAGGCCGCGTGCCGTACAGCGGTCGCAGGCTTGCAGCACAGTGTCGCCCAGCACGCCCGCCAGCAGCCAGTCCTCGCAGGGAACCGGGCTCACGCTCAACACTTCAAGCAGGGCGCGCTCGGCGTCGTCAAGGCGTGCCACGCGGGTCCATACCGCGTCGCGCACCGACAGGGGCAGGCTGCCGCTGGCGTCGGCTGCGGCCAGCAATTCGGTCACGAAGAAAGGATTGCCGGCGGTGATGCGATACAGTTCATCTGCATCGCGTCCGGCTGCTGTAGCAAGTCGCGCCACCGCCTGCGGCGACAGGGCCGACAGCGCAATGCGCTCGGTGCTCGCTGGCGGCAAGTCGCCGACCCAGCGCCAGAACACATGGCCGGCCATCAGTTCATCGCTGCGCACGCTGGCCAGCAGCAGCACGCGCATGCCGGCCACGCGGCGTGCCAGGTATTTGAGCAGGTCGAGGGTGGCCTGGTCGGCCCAGTGCACGTCTTCCACCAGCAGCACCGGAGTGGCGGGCGCGCTGGCCAGCCAGGCCAGCAGCCTCGGGAACAGCCGGTCGCTGCCGGCATCACCGTCGAGCAAGCCGGCCAGGCCATCGCCCAGCAGCGGCGCCATATCGCGCAAGGGACCCAGCGCACGCGGTGTGAACAAGTCTTCACAGCCGCCTTGCAGGACTTGGTAGCCGGCGCCCAGGCCGGCCGCAAACTCCTTCAGCAGCGACGATTTGCCGATGCCCGCTTCGCCGATCACCAGCGCAGTCGCGCCCTGCCCCGCCGCTGCCTGCCTGGCCATTTCCCGCAAACGTTGCAACGGTATTTCCCGTTCGATCAACATGGTCGACTTTCAGTCACACCTAAACATTTAAGCAAAGGCAGGCGTGATTGCAAGGCCGATGTATCAGGTGAACAGCAGCAGCTTGCGGGCGCCGAAGTTGAACAGGACGATCAGCACGCCCGCGACCATCTTGGCAGCCAGGTAGCCCAGGCCGGCCTGCTCGACCAGCAAGCCGATCACCAGCGCATTGAGGCCGAGGCCGGCCGCGCCGACCAGGGCAAACAGGGCGAACTCATGGCGCCAGTCGGGCAGGCGGCGGAAATCGAACACCCAGCGGATCGAGAACAGGTAATGGCACAGGATGCCCAGCAGGTAGCCCAGGCTGGCCGCCAGCAGGTAGTGCAGGCCGGCGACTTCCACCAGCAGGTAGAGCGTCAGCGTGTCGATGCCGAAGGCCAGCGCACCGACCGTGGCATAACGGAAGAACTGCCCCAGGAGCCGGGCTGGCGGGCGTGCCATGGCCATCCTATTTCAAGATCCGCGGCTTGCTGCTGGTGAAATATTGCGGCACATAGTCCCAGCCGCACTCATCGAAGAAGTCGGCAGCGTGAATCTCGCCGTTGCGCGAAAAATGCGAAGCCCAGCGCTCACGCAGCGGCTTGGACTGGTCGACGATCTTCTGCCCGGCGCCATTGCTGGCGTGGTAGACCACCTCGCTCAGCGTCGTCGGCAAGCACAGGGCAAAGGCCAGCGCCACCAGGGCCTTGTGCGCCCGCGACAGCGGCGCCTCCAGCAAGACCTGGGCGCTGCGCAAGGCCAGCACCAGCAACGGTCCCATCGAACCGCGTGCCACGAAGTCCAGGGTATCTCCGTGCAGCATCGGGATCAGCAGCAGGGTGCCGAGCGCCACGGCGCAGACCGGGTCGCGCCACAGCTGGCGGCGCAGGATCAGGACAAAGGGCAGCAGCTCGACCAGGAAGAAGGGAATGTAGGAAGTGAACTCCAGCACATTTTCGGGCAGGCAGGCGGCGCACATGCCGGCCTGCGGCATTTCGGTCGCCAGGTAGGAAATGGTCAGCAGGGCAAAGCCGCCGCCGGCCAGCACGGCGGACAGCGCCGGCACGGTGAAGACATGGCGCCAGTGCGGCAGCGCACGGTACAGCATGAAGGGCAGCATGCCGATCATGCCATACGGCGACCAGAGCGCCATCAGGCCGTACACCAGCACCAGGCGCTCCACCGCCCGTGCGCCACGGTCGCCGACGATCATGGCTGCCGCCACCAGCACCGGGATCGACTGGTGCGGCACCCAAGCCATATTGGTCAGCACCGAGGCGAATTGCAGGCCGACCCGGAAGGCGCGCGTGGCCCAGCCTTCGTAATGCACACCGAACCAGACGGGCATCGGGCGATCGATCAGTTCGCGCAGGGCATGCTCGGCCAGGGCATCGGCGCCGCCGACCATCAGCACGATCAGCACGCCGGCCAGCGCGACCCAGGCCGGACGCCGCAGCCAGCCGCCGGCAAACAGGCGGAACAGCAGCGTAAAGCCCAGCAGGTACCAGGCCGCCGTGGCGGCCGCAGTCGACATGCCGCTCGCCTTGTGCAGCAAGGCCGGCACCAGGTAGGCGGCCAGGTAGAAGCGCAGGTAACTCGGTTCCCCCTGCAGCTCGAGGCGTACCGGCCAGGGGTTGTCGGCAATCTCGTTGATCAGGGCCCAGTGCTTGATCCAGTCGTACGCCGCGTGGCCGGTGACAATGCCCACCAGCGCCACCAGGGCCGCCGCCACCAGCAGCGGCACCAGGTATTCGCGCCAGTCGAAGCGCCAGTGCAGCGGCATGGCGGCCTGCCAGAGCGCGAAGGCCAGCGCCGCCGCAAGCGGCAGGCCCAGTGCCGGCTGCACGAAGGTGAGCAGGAAGATCAGGCACGGCAGCGCCACATACAGCAAGGCCAGGGTGAAGGCCGTGTCGTGTTCGTTGACGGCCAGGGTAGTCGTGTTGCTCACCGCTTTTCCTCGCACGCAAAGACAGCCTGCGTCAGGCGGAAGGCGCGTTCCAGGAAGCGTCCGGTGGCGGTCAGCGAGTAGCGGCCATCATGTTCCTCGATCGAACCGGTGGCGGCCTGCTCCTTCAGGCGCTTGTCGACAGCACCCTCCTGCAGGAAGCCGTTGACGAAGATATGGGCCACTTCTTCCTTGCTCATGCCGGCCGGCGCTTCACCCATGCGCATCAGCATCTTGACCGAGTAGGCGCGGTCCACTGTGGTGGGAATGGTGAACACGAAGCAGTAGATCAGCAGGAAGGTCAGCAGCGAATCCTTGAAGGCCTGCGGGCGCGGCACGGCGCGGCGCTTCCAGTCCAGCGCAAACTGCAGCAAGCCGACCAGCAGCGCCAGCCCGATGCCCTGGTAGAACAGGATGCCTTGCGGCCGCACGTGGCGCAGGGCGATGAAGAGAATGAGGAATATGGCGACAGCCAGCAGGATCTTGCGCATTGCCTTGAATTAGTTGGTGTGGATCGGAGGATTATAGTGACGCAGCAAGGCGCAGTCATACAGGTAGTAGCTGCGCTTGCCCTCGGCATCGTTTACCTGGGCCACGATGCCGGCCGGGAAGCGCTGCGCCAGCACGGCGAAGTCCAGCGCCGGGTCCTGGCACACATAGCGCAAGCCTGCCAGGCTCGGTGCTGGCAGGGATGACATTTTCAGCTTGGCCGCGCGGGCATCGTACTCGCGCACCGCATCGGGCACGCCGAGGTGTTCCAGGCGCTGCAGGCGGCGCGCGCCTTCCAGCGCGGTGCCGCGGTTGAACGCCACGCCGGCCAACTGGACGTTACTGACATAGCTGGAACGCTCGAGCAGGAACCAGGTGTTGCGCACATCATTTTCCCAGTACACCGTGGCCTGCGGCGCGATCAGCGGCTGGAAAGCGGCCTTGGCGTCGCGCCGCGCCTGCTCCGACATGTGAAAGGCGTAGTCCTGTGGCCCCAGCCGCAGCGCGGCGGCCGTGCCTACGCTGGCCAGCGCCAGCAGGCAGGCCAGCAGGCAGCGGCTGCGCTGCGGCCCCTGCGACCAGCGCCATACCAGCCACATGAGCGCGCAGCCCAGCACGGCAGCGGCCCCGGTCTTCAGCATGGTCCAGCCCCAGATGCGAACCGCAGAATCGTCCAGGTAGTGCGCCATCAGGGCGCCATTGTCGGTAGCGTCCCGCACGATTTCGGCCAGCCACAGGCTGCCCAGCGCCAGCAACAGCCCGGCCAGCAGTTTGCCGCCGCTGCCCGGCAGCTGCACGGCTTGCGGGCGCCGCAGTTGCCAGCACAGCATGGCCGCCGCCGGCAAGGCCAGTGCGCCGCCGATGCTGTTGCGCGTCAAGGCAGCGATAATCAGGGCCAGCAACAGCAGGCGGACCACGCCGCCACGCTGCCAGAATGCCGCCAGCAGCCAGGCCAGGGCGATCCAGGAACCCAGTTGCAGCAGCCACAGCGTGCGCCAGGGCTGGGCCTGGATCAGCAGCAGGTTGTGCACCACGCTGGTGCCCGCCCAGGTGGCCAGCAGCCCGAGGGCGCCGGTCACCGCCAGGCAGGCATGGAAACGTGCCGCCGCGCCCGGTGCCAGGCGCGCCGCCGCCAGCACCAGGCTGAAGGCCACGGCAGTGCGGCTCAGCCACTGCGCCGCTTGCCAGTTGTCCCAGGTATGTACCCAGGCCAGGCGCGAGACCAGGGCCAGCCATTGGTCGTCCATGCTCATCAGCAAACGGTCAAATGGGGCAAGGCCCAGCGCGGCGGCCAGCAGCAGCGCCGCGGCCAGCAGCGATGCAAGCACGGCAAGCTGGCGTTCGCGTCCTCGTGCCAGGTAGAGCAGGCCGAACAAGGCAACTGCCGCCGCCATCAAAGGGTGCAACAGGAAGGCCAGAACCAAGGGCGGCAAGACGCGCCGCCAATGCCCGCGCAGCAGCGCACCCAGCGCCAGCATGCCCAGGGCCTCGGCAAAGATGCGCGGCGTGACGAACGGCTCGGCCAGGTTCAGCAAACCCTGGGCCGGGCCGTAATCCAGCGGCAGCAGGAGCAGGCCGGCCAAGCCCAGCCAGTAAGCACGCCCCTGCAGGAAAGGCGCCAGCAGGAAGGCGGCAGCTGCCAGCCACAGCAGGCTGCCCAGCAGGTACATCAGCAGCCCGGCGGCGGGCAGGCCCAGCGCCGCGATGGCGGCGGCGTACAGGGGACTGAACAGGGTGAAGCTGTCTTGCGAACCGTAGAGGAAGAACAGGTCGTTACGGAAGTTGTCGGGATGCAGGCGGTGCAGCGCCTGCAGCGCATACAGCCGGCCGTCGTGCCACAAACCGTTCCATGGGTGGGCCAGCAGCCAGCAGGCTGCCAGCATCAGGAGCAAGGGCAGCAGCGGCAGCCAGCGCTGGCCCGGGTTCCTCCCCGGTCCCGGCATCAGGCAGTTTTCCCGGCCGCCGTGAACAGCAGCACCTTGCGTGCGCCGAAGTTGAAGAACAGAATCAGGGCAGCAGCCACCAGCTTGCCTGCCAGGTAAGGCGCGCCGAAGGTTTCCACCAGCAGGGTGATGATGAAGCCGTTGAGGATCAGGCCGGCGATCCCGATCAGGAAGAAGATCACGAATTCACGCTGCCAGTTGCTGACACGGCGGAAGTCGAACACCCAGTTGACCGAAATCAGGTAGTTGCACACCATGCCCAGCAGGTAGGACACGCAAGCGGCCAGCAGGTAATGCAGGCCGAGCAGATGGGCCAGCACGTACAGTCCGCCAAAATCGACCACGAAGGCCGAGCCGCCCACGAAGAGGTAGCGGATGAATTGCACCAGGCTGCTGGAGCTGCGCTGCTTGCCCAAAAGTTTCATCAACATTGCGATTCCTTTCAATCTCAGTCGAGCTGCCCGCGCAAGCGCTTGCAGTCGTACAGGTAGTAACTTGTCCCGAATGCGGGGTCGGCCACCTTGGCCACCTGGCCGGCGCCGAAGCCCTGGTCGAGCACCACGAAATCCAGCGCCGGGTCGGCGCACACCGAACGCAGGCCGGCCACGCTGGGCTGCGACGGCAAGCTGTCCGCCAGCAGCGCGTACGCGTCCTGCTTCAAGCCGAACAGGGATTCCGCATTGCCCAGTTGCTGCAGGCGCGTCAGGCGGCGCATGCCTTCCAGCGCCGTGCCGCGGTTGAAGACCATGCCAAACACCTGCATGCGCGAGGCATACCCCGAACGCTCCAGCACGAACCACGCCCGCTCAGGAGCGTCATGCCAGTAGACGGTGGCCTGCGGCGCGATCAGCGGCTGGAAAGTGGCTTTCAGCCCCTGCCGTGCCGCGGGCGACATCCGGGCCTGGGCCGCGCGGTAATCGTTGTTCAGGTAGAGCGCGCCGCCCAGGCCGCCCAGCGCCAGCACAGCCGCCGCCAGCACAGCCTGCACGCGGCGCAGGCCGGCAAAGTACCAGATTCCCTGCAGCAGCGCCACGCCAAGCGCAGCGGCGCCGCCCAGGCGCAGCAAGGCCCACCCGCGCATGCTCGCCAGCGATTCCGGATCGGCATAATTCCAGGGCCTGACCAGGCCAGGCTTGATCGTCTCGCTGTCGGCGTTGGCGACCCAGCCGGTGGCCAGCACCGCCACGACCAGCAACAGCAGGCCGTACGTGCGGTTGGGCAGTTCCAGCTGCGTGCCCCGGCGCGCTTGCCAGCACAAGCCGAGCGCGCCGCCGATGGCCAGCAGGCCGCCATAACTGTCGCGCGCGAGATAGGCCACCCCCAGGGTCAGCAGCAACACGCGGTACACGCGGCCGCGCTGCCAGAAGGCAGCTGCCAGCCAGGCCAGGGCGACCACCGAGGCCAGCTGCGTCAGCCACAGCGAACGCCAAGGCTGCAGTTGCAGCATCAGCAGGTTATGGAAGATGCTGGTGCCCAGCCAGCTGGCCAGCAAGCCAGCCGCCCCGGCCAGCGCGCTGCACCAGTAGAAGCGCGCGCGCCAGCCCGCCGACAGGCAGCCCGCCGCCAGCACCAGGCTGAACGCCACCGTCACGCGGCTGGCCGTGCGCTCGAACTGCCAGGAATCCCAGGCGACAATGGGTATGATGCGCTCCACGTGGCGGTACCATTCCTGGTCCATGGTGTGCAGCAGGCGGTCAAAAGGCGCCAGGCCCAGCACAGCGACGCCGGCCAGGCTCAGCGCCAGTGCCGCCACGGCAAGCTGTTCGCGCCGGCTCAAGTTGGGCGCCAGATAGCAGAAGCCGAACACGGCGACGCCCATCAGCATGAGCGGATGCAGCGTAAAGCCGAGCGCGAAGGCCGCAAAGGCCAACAGGCGCCGGCCGCGCAGCAGCCAGGCGATGGCCAGCATGCCGAACGCTTCGCCAAAGATGCGCGGGGTCAGGAAGGGTTCGGCCAGGCCGAAGGCGCGCACCGGATCGTAATCGCCAGGCAGCAGCAGCACGGCGGCCAGGCAGAGCCAGGGCCACACGCCGCGCCGGAAGCCGGACAGCAGGAAGGCCGCGGCAGCGAGCCACAGCGCAGCGCCCAGCGCATGCAGCAGGCAGGTGCCGGCCTCCAGGCCCAGGAATTTGACAAAGCCCGCGTACAGCGGGCTGAACAAGGTGAACGCGTCTTGCGATCCGTACAGGAAGAACAGGTCGCGGCTGTATTGCAGCGGATTGAGCCAGTGCAGCGCCTGTACCCCATACAGGCGCCCGTCATGCCACAGGCCATTCCAGGGACGGGCGAACAACCACAGTGCCAGCAAACCCACCAGCATCAGGGCCGAGCGCAAGTCCCAGCTTCGCAGCAGCGGCACCGGCGCACGGTGTGCTTCCTGCCGCTCGGGGGCGGCAGGCTGCAGGCCGGGCAACTGGCGCAGCGGCTGGGTCATGCCGCTTTCTTCTCTTCGTGGTACTCGTCGTCGATGTTGACGTCCCACAGCGGGTCCTTGGAAGCGGCGCCGGAGGCGATCGCTTCCACTGCCAGCTTGGCGGTCAGCATCGAGTGGTCCTGGTTGTTATAGCGGTGCATGCCATTGCGGCCCACCAGGAACAGGTTGCCGATGGTGTCGGTGTAGCGCCGCACCACGTCGAACTGGTCGTAGGAACCGAAGTAGGCCGGGTAAGCCTTCGGCACCCGCACCACCGTGCCATCCAGCACGTTGGTGTTCTTCAGCATGCCGATCTTGGCCAGCTCGCCGGCGCCAAACTTGATCAGCTCGGCATCGTTCATCTGCCACAGGTCGTCGTCTTCGTTGCAGAAGTACTCCAGGCCCATCCACATGGTGTCCTCGTCCTTGACCAGGTGCGGGCTCCAGTTGTTGAAGATCTGCAGGCGGCCGATGCGCACGTCTTTTTCCTGGATGTAGATCCAGTTGTCCGGCAGCGCCTGGCCATCGGTATTGAGCACGTCCGACTTCTTCACCAGCAGGCCGACAGTCAGGAAGTCGCGGTACATCAGGCCGTCCGCCACCTTGCGCACCTCGGCCGGCACGTCGTTCATGCCCTTGACCAGTTCGCGCACCGGCATGGTCGACACCGCATAGTCGCATGCAAGGCGGAAGGTTTCACCGGTGGCTTTGTCGGTGCCGCTCACGGCCACCGCCTTGCCATCCCTGGTTTCCACATTGGTCACGTCCTGGTGGTAGCGGATTTCGCCGCCGGCTTCGGTGATCATGCGTGCCACTTCCTGCCACATCTGGCCCGGGCCGAATTTCGGATACAGGAACTGTTCGATCAGGCTGGTCTCGGTGCCCTTCTGCGACACCCCGCCCTTGCTCTTGAACACTTGCTTGACCGCGTGCCACAGCGCCTTGCTGATGTTCAGGCCCTTGATGCGCTGCGCGCCCCAGTCGGCACTGATCTGGTCGCACGGGATGCCCCACACCTTGTGCGTGTAATCCTTGAAGAAGGTCTCATACAACTCGCGGCCGAAGCGGTTGATCATGAAGTCTTCCAGGTTCTTTTCCGGGCGGCGCGGGAACAGCATGATCCAGCCGTACGTCACCGCCACCTTGGTCAGGCGCCACAGGCCCAGCTTGCTGGCCGTGGATGCGTTCATCTTGATCGGGTAGTCGAAGAAGCGGCGCAGGAAGAAGATGCGCGACAGGCGCGAACGCACCAGCATGCGGCGGTCGTCGTCGCTTTCCAGCGCGCTGCCGGCCACCTGCACCGAGGTTTTCTTGTTCTGGTAGGTCAGGTCGAGCGAGGCATTGGCCGCGGCGTCGATCGGCAGGATTTCCTGCCACCAGTTCATGACCCAGTCCGATTTGGAAAAGAAGCGGTGCCCGCCCAGGTCCATGCGGTTGCCATTATGGCAAACAGTACGGGAAATGCCGCCCACCTCGCCGCTCGCCTCCAGCACGATGGGGCGGATCTTGGTAGTACGGATCAATTCCAGGGCCGCAGTCAGGCCTGCGGGACCGGCGCCGATGATCACGGCGTATTGCTGCCCCATGACAACTTCCTTCCAGTAATATAAACATTGACAGTTGTTGCCCGTAGAATAGGCAGCAAACCCCGCAAATTTTACCGTACGGAAATTATAAATGCTATAACGGTCAATTGAATTGTGGCGTGGAACCAATGGATCAGGGGGTTTCCCTAGTCGAACGCAGGCTTGGTTCGAAGTCGAGCGCAGTCATACAGGTAATACCGGCGGCGGTAGACCGGATCATTGGCCTCGGCGACGGCGAGGGCCCCCAGTTTCTCCGACAGCACGACAAAGCCCAGCGCTGGATCGGCGCAGGCATATGCCAGGTCCGCGGCTTCGGCAGGCCTGATCTCCTTTTGTAACTGACTGATGCTCTGGCCGGGCAATCCCCACAGCACATCGGGTGCGCCCATGCGCCTCAGGCGGCGCAGCCGGCGCATCCCCTCCAGCGCATTCCCGCGATTGAAGACCATGCCATAAATCTGCGGCATCGAAGCATAGCTCGAGCGCTGCAGCACGAACCAGCTGGCGCGCAACTCGTCTTCCCAATACACCGTCGCCTGGGGAGGAATCAAGGGCACAAAAGCAGCCTGCACCGACCGCACCCCGCCTTCGGAAAACTTGAGCTGCCTGTGGCTGTAGCCCTGGACCAGCCAGATGGCTCCACCCAGTGCGAACCCGGCCAGGCAGCATGCCAGCACGACGCCGGCGCGTGTGCGGCGACCGGCAAGATGCCAGGTGCCCAGGACCAGTGCCATGCCGAGCAAGGCGCCGCCGCCCATGCGCAGCAGCGTCATGCTCCACTGGATCGGGACCATCATGGTGACCAGCGAATCCAGGTCGACATAATTCCAATGGGCGACGCCCACCGGCGCGCTGGCCAGGGCATCCACCTGCGCCAGCCAGACCGTGAGCAGGGTCAGCAGCAAGCAACAGCACCAGGCATAGATCCGGTTTGACAATTCGATCGGGGTCGGACGGCCGGCCTGCCAGCACAGGGCAGCGCAGGCCAGCAGCGTGACCAGGCCGCCATCGCCGTCGCGCGCGAACACGCCCACAACGCAGGCGGCCAGCAAGAGCTGGAACACGCGGCCCCGCCGCCAGAACGCTGCAAGAAGACTGCACAGGGCGATCACGGCCACCAACTGCAGCAGCCACATGCTGCGCATCGGCTGGATTTGCAGTATCAGCAGGTTATGGGAGAGCGCGGTGCCCAGCCAGGTGGCCAGCAGGCTCAGTCCGCCCATCAGCGCGACGCAATAGTAAAAACGGGAACGCCAGCCCGCCGACAGCCAGGCAGCCGCGAGCACCAGGCTGAATGCGACAGTCAGGCGGCTGCCCAAATTGCCCCAAGTCCACCCGTCCCAGGTCACTGCCTGCGACACCAGGGCCACCTCGGCATACCACTCCGCGTCCATCGTTTGCAGCAGGCGCTGGAATGGCGCCAGGTCCAGCGCAAAGCCAGCCGCGGCTACCAGCACGCCCGCCGCCAGCAAGGGCAGCGCCCGGCGGCTTCCGCTGCTGGCAAGGTAGAGCACACAGAACAGCAGGGTCGCCAGCGACATCAAGGGATGCATGGCCAGCGACAGTGGCAGAAGCAGCCCCAGCCAGCGCCATTTGCCGCGCAGCGCGCAGCCGATGGCCAGCATGCCAAGCGCCTCGGCAAATATACGGGGCGTCAAATAGGGCTCAGCCAGGCAGAACGACTTGAACGGGTCATATTCGGTCGGCAACAGCAGCAGCCAGGCCAGCGCTACCCACAGCATCGCCCCGCGCAGCAGGCTCGACAGCAGGAAGCAGGCGCCGCCCAGCCACAGCGCACTGCCGGCGACATGCAGCAGGCGCGAGCCGCCATCCAGGCCAAAGACCTGGATGGCGGCTGCGTACAGGGGACTGAACAGGGTGAACTTGTCCTGCGAACCGAACAGGAAGAACAGGTCATTCTTGAATTGTTCGGGATGCAGCAGGTGCATGGCTTGCGCCGCATACAGGCGGCCGTCATGCCAAATGCCCGACCAGGGGCGACAGAAGATCCAGATCGCCAGCAGCACCAGCAGCATCAAGCCCTGGCGGCTGTTCCAGCGCTGCCTCAGCAGCAGGGGCGGCGCAGGCAGCTGCCGCAGCGCCTGCGGCGGCTGCACGGCTGCCTGCTGTCCGTCCCCTCGCGTCACGCTGTCTTCTTCTCTTCGTGGTACTCGTCGTCGATGTTGACGTCCCACAGCGGGTCCTTGGAAGCGGCGCCGGAGGCGATCGCTTCCACTGCCAGCTTGGCGGTCAGCATCGAGTGGTCCTGGTTGTTATAGCGGTGCATGCCATTGCGGCCCACCAGGAACAGGTTGCCGATGGTGTCGGTGTAGCGCCGCACCACGTCGAACTGGTCGTAGGAACCGAAGTAGGCCGGGTAAGCCTTCGGCACCCGCACCACCGTGCCATCCAGCACGTTGGTGTTCTTCAGCATGCCGATCTTGGCCAGCTCGCCGGCGCCAAACTTGATCAGCTCGGCATCGTTCATCTGCCACAGGTCGTCGTCTTCGTTGCAGAAGTACTCCAGGCCCATCCACATGGTGTCCTCGTCCTTGACCAGGTGCGGGCTCCAGTTGTTGAAGATCTGCAGGCGGCCGATGCGCACGTCTTTTTCCTGGATGTAGATCCAGTTGTCCGGCAGCGCCTGGCCATCGGTATTGAGCACGTCCGACTTCTTCACCAGCAGGCCGACAGTCAGGAAGTCGCGGTACATCAGGCCGTCCGCCACCTTGCGCACCTCGGCCGGCACGTCGTTCATGCCCTTGACCAGTTCGCGCACCGGCATGGTCGACACCGCATAGTCGCATGCAAGGCGGAAGGTTTCACCGGTGGCTTTGTCGGTGCCGCTCACGGCCACCGCCTTGCCATCCCTGGTTTCCACATTGGTCACGTCCTGGTGGTAGCGGATTTCGCCGCCGGCTTCGGTGATCATGCGTGCCACTTCCTGCCACATCTGGCCCGGGCCGAATTTCGGATACAGGAACTGTTCGATCAGGCTGGTCTCGGTGCCCTTCTGCGACACCCCGCCCTTGCTCTTGAACACTTGCTTGACCGCGTGCCACAGCGCCTTGCTGATGTTCAGGCCCTTGATGCGCTGCGCGCCCCAGTCGGCACTGATCTGGTCGCACGGGATGCCCCACACCTTGTGCGTGTAATCCTTGAAGAAGGTCTCATACAACTCGCGGCCGAAGCGGTTGATCATGAAGTCTTCCAGGTTCTTTTCCGGGCGGCGCGGGAACAGCATGATCCAGCCGTACGTCACCGCCACCTTGGTCAGGCGCCACAGGCCCAGCTTGCTGGCCGTGGATGCGTTCATCTTGATCGGGTAGTCGAAGAAGCGGCGCAGGAAGAAGATGCGCGACAGGCGCGAACGCACCAGCATGCGGCGGTCGTCGTCGCTTTCCAGCGCGCTGCCGGCCACCTGCACCGAGGTTTTCTTGTTCTGGTAGGTCAGGTCGAGCGAGGCATTGGCCGCGGCGTCGATCGGCAGGATTTCCTGCCACCAGTTCATGACCCAGTCCGATTTGGAAAAGAAGCGGTGCCCGCCCAGGTCCATGCGGTTGCCATTATGGCAAACAGTACGGGAAATGCCGCCCACCTCGCCGCTCGCCTCCAGCACGATGGGGCGGATCTTGGTAGTACGGATCAATTCCAGGGCCGCAGTCAGGCCTGCGGGACCGGCGCCGATGATCACGGCGTATTGCTGCCCCATGACAACTTCCTTCCAGTAATATAAACATTGACTTTACTGCCTGAAAAACAAGCAGCGAACCCTGAATTTTACCGTACGGAAACTATAATGGCTTTAACGGGAAATTGAAGTGTGGCGTGGCCGCTGCAACAGCGCGGCCGTCAGGCATAGCCGAAGCCGCGCGCCATGGCGGCGGCGGCGATCGGCAGCAGGGCGAAAATGTGAATCTCGGTCATCAGGGTCTTGCGGATGGCGCGGATTTCCACTTCTTCCGGCGCAAAGCCGGCATCGGCCGACTGCGCCTTGCGCCAGCGCAGGAAGGCGCGGGTCGGCTTGATCGACAGCAGGCCGATGGTGGCAAACAGCACCACCTTGGTCCAGAACACGTGGTTATGCAGATAGAACCCGGAACCCTTGGCGCCGAAAAACACGCGCGAGAAGCCGATCGCGACCAGCGACAGCGACATGATGCCAAGCGCAATATCGTACTTGGCCGCGAGCTGCACGGCCGGCGGCCGCATGCCCGGCCGCACCAGCACCAGCTGCGCCGTGATGGCCGCAGCGATGCCGAAGGCCAGCAAGTGGTGCACGATCGCCAGCAGCAAGTCGACCATGGCCGAGCTCCCCTTAAGCGCGTTCCGACACCGCGTCGACCACGCACAGCGCCGTCATGTTGACGATGCGGCGCACGGTGGCGGACGGAGTCAGGATGTGCACCGGGGCGGCGCAGCCGAGCAGGATCGGGCCGATCGCAATGCCGTTGCCGGCCGCGGTCTTGACCAGGTTGTAAGCGATATTGGCGGCGTCGATGTTCGGCATCACCAGCAGGTTGGCGTCCTGCTTCAGGGTGGTGGTTGGCAGCAGCTTGTGGCGCAGCTTGGAATCCAGTGCGGTGTCGCCGTGCATTTCGCCGTCCACTTCCAGTTCCGGCGCGCGCTGGCGCACCAGGTCCAGCGCGGCGCGCATCTTCTGCGCCGACTCGCTGTTGGAAGAGCCGAAGTTCGAATGCGACAGCAGGGCCGCGCGCGGCTCCAGGCCGAAGCGCTTCATCTCTTCCGCAGCCATGATGGTGATGGCCGCGATCTCGTTGGCGTTCGGGTTTTCGTTGACGTGGGTGTCGACCAGGCACAGTTGGCGCTCCGGCAGCACCAGTACGTTCATCGCCGCGTACACGCAGGCGCCAGGGCGTTTGCCCAGCACCTGGTCGATGTAATGCAGGTGCAGCTGGGTGGTGCCGAAGGTGCCGCAGATCATGCCGTCGGCGTCACCCTTCTTGATCATCATGGCGCCGATCAGCGAGTGGCGGCGGCGCATCTCCAGCTTGGCGTATTCCTGCGTCACGCCCTTGCGCGCGGTCAGCTCGTAGTATGCCTGCCAGTATTCGCGGTAACGCTCGTCGAAGTCCGGGTTGATCACGTCGTAGTCGATGCCCTGCTTCAGACGCAGGCCGAATTTCTGCACGCGCGCATCCAGCACCGCCGGGCGGCCGACCAGGATCGGGCGCGCCAGTTTCTCGTCGACCACCACCTGCACCGCACGCAGCACGCGCTCTTCTTCGCCTTCGGCGTAGACGATGCGCTTCATGTCCGGCGGGGTCTGCTTGGCCACCGAGAACACCGGCTTCATGAACGTGCCGGAACGGTAGACGAATTGCTGCAGGCTGTCGGCGTAGGCTTCCAGGTCCTTGATCGGGCGGGTAGCGACGCCGGAATCGGCGGCGGCCTTGGCCACGGCCGGCGCGATCTTGGTCAGCAGGCGCGGGTCGAACGGCATCGGGATCAGGTATTCCGGGCCGAAGGCCAGGTTGGCAATGCCATAGGTGGTGGCAACGATGTCCGACTGCTCGGCGTGGGCCAGGTCGGCAATCGCGTGCACCACGGCGATTTCCATTTCGCGCGTGATGGTGCTGGCGCCGCTGTCGAGCGCGCCGCGGAAGATGTAGGGGAAGCACAGCACGTTGTTGACCTGGTTCGGGTAGTCCGAACGGCCGGTGCAGATGATGGCATCGCCGCGCACCGCTTTCACGTCTTCCGGCAGGATTTCCGGGTTCGGGTTGGCCAGCGCCAGGATCAGCGGGTTAGGCGCCATCTGCTTGACCATGTCCTGCTTCAGCACGCCGCCGGCGGACAGGCCGAGGAAGATGTCGGCGCCGGCAATCACTTCGCCCAGGGTGCGGGCCGAGGTGTCGCTGGCGAAGCGTTCCTTGTCCGGGTCCATCAGCTCGGTGCGGCCCTTGTAGACCACGCCGGCCAGGTCGGTGACGATGATGTTCTCGATCGGGAAGCCAAGGTCGACGATCAGGTCCAGGCAGGCCAAGGCTGCCGCGCCGGCGCCGGACACCACCAGCTTGACGTTCTTGATGTCCTTGCCGATGTATTTCAGGCCGTTCAGGATGGCCGCGCCGACGATGATGGCGGTGCCGTGCTGGTCGTCGTGGAAGACCGGGATCTTCATCTTCTCGCGCAGCTTGCGCTCGATGTAGAAGCACTCAGGCGCCTTGATGTCTTCCAGGTTGATGCCGCCGAAGGTCGGCTCCAGCGAGGCGATGATGTCGACCAGCTTGTCCGGGTCCTGCTCATTGATTTCGATGTCGAAGACGTCGATGCCGGCGAACTTCTTGAACAGCACGCCCTTGCCTTCCATCACCGGCTTGGATGCCAGCGGGCCGATATTGCCCAGGCCGAGCACGGCGGTGCCGTTGGAGATCACGGCTACCAGGTTGCCGCGCGCGGTGTATTTATAGGAGTTGGCCGGGTCGATGACGATTTCTTCGCATGGCGCTGCCACGCCCGGGGAGTAGGCCAGCGCCAGGTCGCGCTGGTTGGTCAGTTGCTTGGTGGGGGAAACGCTGATCTTGCCTGGCTTGGGGCACTCATGGTACTCCAGTGCGGCCGCGCGCAGTTGTTGACGAAGTTCTTCTTTTTTGTCAGATCCCGAATCCATGCTGTACTGCCCCTTCTATCCTGTGTCCGAAAGCCTTCGATTCTAGCAGATAGAGTGGTTGCTCTAACGTAGGTATTTTTACCAATCCCGAATTTTCATCGGTTTTCATTTCCTTTCGGGTAAGAATCATGCGGTGCGGGCGAGAGTTTCCCTGCAAACAAGTTAATAAACTGTCGCCCGGACGACAATGCTGACTTGCGGCACGAAACCATAAAATCTTGTTGCGCTAAATCGCATTTGCTTGGAATTTTCGGCGAAAGCAACTTTACATATGGCATTTCTGTGCATAGACTGGATTTACTGGCACTTTACGGAAGGTAAATACCATGCGAAATGCAATCTGGCATTCCTGGTCCCGACTGTCCGGCGTCCTGTTCCCTGCGACTGCCGTCGCCCTGTTCTTCACCCCCCAAGATTCCGGCTATGTTGCCTTGCTTGCAATGGCCGCCCTGGCTTCAGGCGGAACCTGGGTTTACCTGCGCGACAAGCGCGAATAAAGGCCGAAGCGAAGGACCCGCTAGAATGGCGGGATGCTTTCCGAATTCGACCTGATCAAACAATACTTCGTGCGCCCCGGGCCGGGACGCGCAGCCCTTGGCATCGGCGACGATTGCGCCCTGCTGGCCCCGTCGCCGGGGATGCAGACTGCCATTTCTTCCGACATGCTGGTCGAGGGCCGCCATTTCTTCGCCGGCGAAGATGCCCAGCGCCTGGGGCACAAGAGCCTGGCCGTCAACCTGTCCGACCTCGCTGCCATGGGTGCCCGCCCGGTGGCCTTCACCCTGGCCCTGGCCCTGCCGGCTGCCGATCGCGCCTGGCTGGAAGGCTTTTCGCGCGGCCTGTTTGCGCTGGCCGATGCGCACGGCTGTGAACTGATCGGCGGCGACACCACCAAGGGGCCGCTGAATATCTGCATCACCGTGTTTGGGGAAGTGGCGCCCGGGCGCGCCCTGCGCCGCAGCGCAGCCCGTCCCGGCGACGACGTCTGGGTGTCCGGTACCCTGGGCGATGCACGCCTGGCCCTGGCCGGCTACCTGGGCGAACTGGCCCTGCCTGCCGAGACACAAGCCGCTGCCGGCACGCGCATGCATACGCCGACGCCGCGCGTCGCGCTGGGCATGATGCTGGCCGAGCGCAGCCTGGCGCACGCCGCCATCGATATTTCGGACGGGCTGCTGGGCGACCTTGGCCACATCCTCGACAAGTCCCGCGTGGGCGCCACGCTGAATGCCGACGCCCTGCCGGCCGGGCCAATGCTGGCGGCCCAGCCGCAAGCCGTGCGCCGCGCCTTCACGGCCGCTGGCGGCGATGACTACGAGATCTGCTTCACCGCGCCCGCATCGCGCCGCGAGGCGATCCTGGCTGCCGCCGCCGAATGCGGCACGCCGGTCACCCGCATCGGCCGCATCGACGACGCTGCCGGCCTGCGCTGGACCGATGCTTCCGGCGCGCCGCTGGCTCTGGAGCTGTCCAGCTTCGATCACTTCAAAAACTGATTGCATGTCGTACTGCGAACGATTCAACCGCCTCAGTACCGAGGAACTCCTGGGCTACCTTGAACTCGACCTGGCCAGCGAAGCCAAACCTGCCCTGTTGCAGGTGCTGGCGGCGCGTGGGGTATCGGCCGAGACCATTGAGCAAATACTGGCTGGCCAGCTCGCCCGGCTGGAACAACATCGGCAGGAGCAAAAGCGGCTGGCCGGCCCGTGGGCACGCCTGGCCGCTTTTGCCATCGATCTTGGCGCTTCGATGCTGCTGTTCGGCATACTCGGCGCCTACCTGGAACCCTACGTTCCCGGCTACATGGAACTGGCCATTGGCGCGCTGGCGTGGATCTACATGCTGTTCCGCGATGCGATGCCGGGACAGAGCCTTGGCAAGCGCTTGCTTCGGCTGCGGGTGGTGCACATGCCGGGCGAGCGCGCGATGACGCTGCTCAGCTCATTCTTGCGCAACCTGCCGCTTCTCTTGTGCACCGTGATCGATGCACTCTTCATGACAGGCGAACGTGGCATGCGCCTGGGCGACAGGCTGGCGCGGACTATCGTTCTGCGGGCTGAGCCAGCTGGCGCGCGTACTCGCCCGGCGTCTTGCCCACCAGCGCAGCAAAATCCTTGATGAAGTGGGCCTGGTCGTAATAGCCGAGGTCCACCGCAAGGCGCGCCAGTTCCGGCCCGGCACCGGACTGCAGTTGGGCCACCGCTTCGTGCATGCGGTAGCGCTTGATCACCCATTTCGGTCCGACGCCGACGTATTGCTGGAACAGGCGCTGCAAAGCGCGCTTGTTCATGCCTGACTGCTGCGCCAGGGCGTCCACCGTCAGCAGCGCCGAATCGCTGGCAATGACCGCCACGAGCGCAGCCGCGCGCTCGGCGTCCGCATCGGCCGGCGGCAGGCGCGCCAACAGGAAGCCCTCCGCTGCCGCGGCCATTGCATGCGGCGCGGCAGCAGCACGCATTTGTCGCGCCAACTCTTCGCCATCCGCGCCGAACAACTGCGCCAACGCCACGCGCCGGTCGGCAATTTCGGCGACGGCGCGGCCGAGAAAAGGCTGGAAACCGCCCGGCCGGAACTTGACTCCGAAAGCAAAACCCTGCCCCGCAAGCTGTTTGGTGTAACGCGCTGTGTGCACGCCATAAACACCGTCAGCATCGTGTTCTATCACCAGGTGGACATTGGGATGTGGCAGCGTTTCCTGCTGCTGTGGCGGATGGCCCTGCATGTCCCAGCCCACGAACCAGTAATGCTCGACCAGCCCGGCCAATGGCGCGCACGGCGCCAGCCGTTCGTGGCGAAATGTACCTGTCGCAAAATGCGGCACCAGGATGCCGCGCGGTTCGGAATCGACTTGTCGCGTTTTTCCAATCATCAGGCGAAGGAGACTACCATAATGGCCGGCATGAAAACACTGATCCCATTACTATTCGCATTCGCCGCTGCAGCGGCCAACGCAGGAGATAAACCCATGCAAATCGAAGGCAGCTTCGACGTCAAGCTCACACCCCAGCCGGCGGCCGAAGGCCAGACCTGGGGCCGACAATCGATCACCAAGACTTTCCACGGCGCGCTCGACGGCACCAGCCACGGTGAAATGCTGGCTGCCGGCACCGCCGTCAAAGGCTCCGCCGGTTATGTCGCGCTGGAGCAGGTAAGCGCCACCCTGGAAGGACGCAAGGGTACCTTCTTCCTCCAGCATTTCGGCTTGATGGACAAAGGCGCGCCAACGCTGAAGGTCAGCGTGATCCCCGACTCCGCCACCGGCGAACTCACCGGCCTGCAAGGGACGATGACGATCGACATCACCGGCGGCCAGCACCGCTACACCTTCACCTACAACCTCCCGCCGCGCTGATGTCATGAAGTGGTCACAAGCGGGGACTATTATCCCGCCTGTCTCCACATTCATACCTCTCTCTCCCGTGAATGTTTTCAGCCGCCCTTTGTGGGCGGCATTTTTTTATCCGGTAAGCGCAGTGTGGTCTTCGCCCGGTTCGCCGGCGCGGCGGCCGCTGCCGTGCATCAGCCAGTAGTGGTGGAAGGCCAGGCGGATGTTGTCGCGCAGCTGGGTGTCGTCCCACGGCTTGGTGTAGAAGCGGTAGATCGCGCCGCGGTTGATGGAGTCCAGCACCGCTTCCAGTCCCGTGTAGCCGGACAGGATGATGCGGATGGTATCCGGGTACATCTCCTTGACCTTGGCCAGGAATTCGGTGCCGCTCAGGATCGGCATGCGCTGGTCGCACACGATCACCTGCACCGGATACAGCGCCAGCAGGTCGAAGGCTTCCGCCGGCGAAACCGCGGTCAGGATGCGGTAGCCGTCGCGGCGGAACAGGCGGTGCAGCGAGGACAGCACGTTGACGTCGTCGTCCACCAGCAGCAGGGTCTGCGGCGGCTCGGCCGCCACGTTCGGGTCGGGCGGCAAGCTCTTGCCCGATTCGGCCAGCGCGCCCATTTCGGCGGCGGCCAGGGGGCGGCTGAAGAAGTAGCCCTGGATTTCGTCGCAGCGGTTGCGGCGCAGGTATTCGAGCTGCGGCCGCGTCTCCACGCCTTCCGCAATCACGCGCAGCTTGAGGCTGTGCGCCATGCTGATGATGGCCAGCGCAATGGCGGCGTCGTTGGGATTGGTGGTGATGTCGCGCACGAAGGCAATGTCGATTTTCAGCTTGTCGATCGGGAAGCGCTGCAGGTAAGCCAGCGAGGAATAGCCGGTGCCGAAATCGTCGATCGCCACCTTGATGCCCAGCTCCTTGAGCGCGGTCAGCACCTGGATGGTGCGCTCGGCGTTCGACATCAGGGCCGTTTCCGTCAGTTCCAGTTCCAGCAATTCGGGCGGAACGTTATGCCGTTCCAGCGCCTGCCGCACATCGCTCTCCAGGTCGCCCTCGACGAACTGGCGGCTGGCCACGTTGACCGCCACATGCACGCCGCCCACCGGCGTGCGCAGCCAGGTTGCGATCTGGCGGCAGGCAGCATCGATGATCCAGCTGCCGACCCGCACGATGAGGCCCGTGTCTTCCAGCACGCTGACGAATTCCGCCGGATACACCAGGCCATAGCCGGGCCGGTTCCAGCGCAGCAGCGCTTCCGCGCCACTGATGCGGCCCGTGGTCAGGTTGACCTTGGGCTGGTAGTGCAATTCCAGTTCGTTGTTGTCGAGCGCACGGCGCAGCGCCATTTCGAGGTCAAGGCGCGCCAGCACCTGGACATTCATACCGGCAGTGAAGAAGCGGTAGCCGTCGCCGCCGGCATCCTTGGCGCGCTCCATGGCGGTGTTGGCATACTTGACCAGCGTCTCCGGATCGTTGGCATCGTCCGGGTACATGGCGATGCCGATGGAAGCGGTCAGCGTGGCCTGGTGTTCATCCAGCTCGAATGGCGAGCGCAGGGCCTCGCGCACTTCGTTTGCGACCAGCACGGCATCCTGCTGGTCGCGCGTCATGGTCAGAATCAGCGCGAATTCGTCGCCGCCCAGGCGGCCTACGGTGTCGCGCAGGCGCACGCACTGCACCAGGCGGTTGCTGAATTCATGCAGCAGGCGGTCGCCCATGGCCGCGCCCATCGAGTCGTTGACCTTGCGGAAGCGGTCCAGCCCGATGAACAGCACCACGATGCGCCATTCCTTGTCCTGCGCCAGTTCGATCGATTCGCCCAGGGTCTGGAAGAACAGGGTGCGGTTGGGCAGGCCGGTCAGGCGGTCGTAGTGCGCCATGTGGCGCAGGCGCTCTTCGGCCAGGCGGCGCTCGGTGATATCGCGCGCCACGCAGATCAGGGTGCGGTGGGCCGACTCGCCTTCGCTTTGCAGCAGCCAGTAGACTTCCACCGGCACGGCGGCGCCATCGCTGCGCAGCAATTCGATTTCGCTCAGTTCCGGCGCACGGTGCGGTGCCGCCAGCGCCTGGCCGGCGCGTTCCGCCTGTGCCGACAGGGTGTCGCGGCTGCCCAGCCCGATACGTGCAGGTTCCAGCGACAGCAGCTGCGCGCGCGGATGGCCCAGCATGCGGCAGGCGCCTTCGTTGACGTCCACCAGGGACAGGTTATTGGTGTCGATCAGGAAGATGGCGTCGGCCGTGGCATCCATCGCGCTGCGAAAGCGCTGCAGGTCGGCGGTACGGGCGCGCACCGTCTGCTCCAGCACCTCGTTGTAATCGCGCGCCTGCTGGTGCAGCAGCCGTACTTCCAGCATATTGCTGATACGCGTGAGCACCTCGACCGGGTCGAAGGGCTTGCTGATGAAATCGCGCGCACCGGCATCCAGCGCCGGCAGCTTTTGGTCCGGCTGTGCCGTCACCACCAGCACAGGCAGGTATTCCTGTTCCAGCGGCTTGAGCGCCTCCATCACGTCGAAGCCGCTCATGCCGGGCATGTGCAGGTCGAGGATGATCAAGTCATAGCGGTGCTCTTCGTGCCAGGGCGCCACTACCCGCGGGTCGGTGGTGGAGCTGACGTTCACATAACCACTGGTCTGCAGCAGGTATTCCAGCAACTGCACGTTGACCGGCTGGTCGTCCACTATCAGGACTTTGGCGTTCAGGATATCGTCGCGGCTGATCACTTGGACGTACTCCCTTCTTCCTCCCTGCGAGCCAGGAAGGCCATGGTGCTGTTGATCGCTTCCGTGAACTCGTCGATGTTGATCGGCTTGATCAGGTAGCGGAAGAAGCCTGCCGCCAGGCCTTTTTCCACGTCGCGCGGCATGGCATTGGCGGTCAGGGCGATGACGGGGATATGCGCGGTGCGCGGGTCGGTCGCCAGCAGCTTGACGGCGTCGATGCCGTTCAGGCCAGGCAGGTTGATGTCCATCAGGATGATGTCCGGCTGGTGCGCGCGCGCCAGTTCGATGCCCAGATGGCCGTCCGGCGCGGAGATCAGCTTCAGGTCCGGGCGGAAGCTGATGATTTCCTCTACCAGCTTGAGGTTGGCCGGATTGTCTTCCACATACAGGATGGTGGCCGGCTCGCCTGCCGCATGACGGTGGTGCTGGGCCGGGCGCTCGGCGTTGGCATCGACGCGTGAGGGGATCGGTTCGGTCGACGCCAGTTCGATCCAGAACATGCTGCCGACGCCCTGGCTGCTGGTGACGCCGATGGTGCCGCCCATCAGCTCCACCAGGCGCTTGGTGACCACCAGGCCAATGCCGGTGCCTTCTTCCGCCCCGCTCTCCTGGCCCAGGCGGTTGAAGGGCTGGAACAGCTGCTTGACCTGCTCAGGCCTGAGGCCCATGCCGGTATCCTGCACCGAGACCCGCACCAGGTTGGGGCCACTCGGGCTGCAGTCGACCACCACGGCGCCGCCATCGCGGTTGTACTTGATGGCATTGGACAGCAGGTTAAGCAGGATCTGCTTGAGGCGCGTGCGGTCGGCCGTGACGTTGGCCGCGCAACCGTCCGGGAACAGCAGGCGGATGCCGCGCGCACTGGCCAGCGGCGCCACCATGCCTTCGCACTCCTGCAGGATTTCGTTGAGGGCGACCGGTTCCAGCGACAGCGCCACGGCCCCCGATTCGATCTTGGCCAGGTCGAGGATTTCGTTAATCAGGGTCAGCAGGTGGCGCCCGGACTTCAGGATATGGTTGGCGAATTCGCGTTTCTGCACCAGCGTGGACGGCAGCTTTTCCGAGGTCAGGATTTGCGCGAAACCGAGAATCGCGTTCAACGGCGTGCGCAGTTCGTGGCTCATGGACGAGAGGAAGGCCGACTTGGCCTGGTTGGCGCTCTTCGCCTCCTGCATGGCCATGGCCAGCTCACTGTTGGCCTGCTCGAGCTGCAGCGTGCGTTCGTGCACGCGCTGTTCCAGTTCCTCGTTCAGGCGCATGACTTCCTGCTGCGCCTTGCTGCGCTGTTCGGACTCGCGGGCGATTTCGCTGTTGGACGTTTCCAGCTCGCGCGTGCGGCTTTCGATCTCGCTCAGCATCTTGTTGAAGGAGTCGGCCAGTTCGGCCACCTCGTCGTTGCTGGTGCCCGGCGCGCGGCGCGAATAGTCGCCGGTCGCCACCACTTCGCGCGCCACATCGGCAATCGCCAGCACTGGCTGGGTGACCACCTTGTTCAGGGGCCGCATCAGCAGGTAGGCAATGCCCATCGCCAGGAAGGTGGCGATGATGGCGATCATCACGTAGTCGCCGAAGCGGCCCAGGAGTTCGTAGTCCGACTGCAGGTAGACGGTGCCCAGCAACTCGCCGTTGTCGCGGATGCGCCGGAACAGCATCATTTTTCCGTCCTCAAAAGCCATCCCCTCGGCCTGCGGCGCGGCCGGCACGCTGACGTCGATGCCTGGCGCGACATAGGTGGCGAACAACTGGCCGCGTGCATTGTAGATGGCGCCTGCCTTGACCTTGGGGCGCAGGCGCAGCAGCGCCAGGTTTTCTTTCGCCAGGCGCGGATCGTCAAAGGTCAGCGCCGGCGCGCTCATATGCCCAAGCAGTTCGGCCTGGGTGGTCATGTCGGAACTCAAGGACTGGTGGTAGGCCCGCAAGTCGTACGCGATGATGGTGCCGAGCGAAACCAGCAAGGCCACCAGCGTGACCAGCATCACCACACCGAGCAGTTTTTGCGGCAGGGAGCGGCGGCGTACCATCATCCCGCCACCTGCTGTACGCGAAGCGCGGCCGACAGCATGCGTGCGCTGATCTTCAGGCGCGCTACGGCCGCATGCTTCAGGGAGACTTCAAAGCGCAGCCTTTCGTCGGCGATGACGAAGTTGATCATGCTGCCCATGCCGAAGGTCTCGTCGCCATCGGTCACGGTCAGCACCGGCTGGCCGCGGCTGGCCGAGAGCAGTTCCTGCGCCAGCGCCTTGTCCTGCGCCGGAATGAAAAGGATGTGGATGCCGGCCAGGCTGTCGCCGCGCCTGACGCGTTTGACCTGCAACGGACGGCCATTGGCGGTGTGGCCGGCCACGGTCTGTTCCAGTTGTTCGGCCAGCGGGTCGGCGCCGGCAACGCCAATCACGATTGGCGCATCGGGACGGCCAAAGCTGCCCTCCGGCCATTCGACGAACCCGGCAAACTTGTACAGATAGGCGGCCTTGACCTGGCGCTCCAGGGTCGAGCCGGATTGGGCATGGGCGAGCAGGGGCAACAGCGCTGCCAACAGCAGCGCCACCCAGAATACGGGACGTCTTCCTTGGAGAGTCCTCACCACCGTGCCTCGCGAACAGGGGATTGGGGGCATTCTATCGCTGAGTACCCGGCAGCGGCGCAATTCTTGGTTTCTCGCACCACAAAAGCCTTCCCCGGCTTGCAAGTTAGTCGTGACGCCACATTATTGCGGTGCAGCGTGGTCAATCTGCACAGCAGCGCGCTAGAATGGGCTCAAACGCTTTTGTTTGCTAAAGGAGCCACAAGTGAGTACAGATTTCAACGAACTGGCCGCCCAGGTGGGTAAGGCCCTGCAAGACAAAGGCTTGCTGTTGGCAACCGCGGAATCCTGCACCGGCGGCGGCATCTCGACCGCGATTACGGAAATTGCCGGCTCCACCGGCTGGTTCGATTGCGGCTTCGTCTGCTATTCCAACGCCTCCAAGACCGAGATGCTGGAAGTGCCGGCCGCCATGATGGCGCAATTCGGTTCCGTCAGCGAAGAAGTGGCAGCGGCCATGGCGCAGGGCGCACTCGGCTCCAGCAATGCCCATGTCGCCGTATCGGTCACCGGCATCGCCGGGCCGACCGGCGCAGTGCCGGGCAAGCCGGTGGGCACGGTCTGCTTTGGCTGGGCCAACGCCGATACCGTGCACACCGAACGCCTGGTGTTCTCCGGCGACCGGCAGGCAGTGCGCGCGCAGACCATCGAGCATTCGCTGAAAGGCCTGCTGCGCTTTATTAATTAATTGAGCAGGCGGCTGCGGCGCTCCGCCGCGGCAGGCTCGAACAGCGTCAGGCCGGCGATCGCACGGCTGATCGCTACGTACAGGTAGCGTCTTTCTTCTGCGTACTCGTCCCCATTGCGGGTGGCGCGCGGGAACTGGCCTTCTTCCATATACGGCAGCAGCACCTGCTGCCATTCCCTTCCCTTTGCCGACTGCACGGTGGCCAGCGCCAGCGCCTTGCTCGCGCCACCGCGCGCGCCCGGTTTGGCGCGCGTTGCCACCTGGCGGCGGCGCAGTTCGTCGAGGAAGGCCGGCGCCTTGGCATCGCCCTGGCGCTGGGCGAAATCCATGAAGGCGCGCAGGGTGCGCAGCACGGAATCGGCGTGGGCGCGCTTGACGAAGGTGCGGCGGGTGGCAGCCGGCAGGTCGAGTCCCGTGCTGGCCAGTTCCAGCAACTGCGCGGCGCTGGCAGTCGCTGCCAGCTCCTTCATCTGCGCCAGCACGGCGGCCAGGCGCTGCTTCCAGCGGCGCGTGGCGCCGCTGTCGTAATGCTGCTCGGCGCACAGCAGGCCGCTGAACATGAATTCCAGGGTTTCCGGATCGCGCACCACGGCATCTTTCTGCTGCTGGTAAGCGTCGCCGGAACCGTACATGGCGTGGCTGGACTCATAGTCGCGGCGGTCGCCCGATACGGCGAAATAGGTTTGCAGGCCGTCGACCATCAGTTCGCAGCTTTCCTTGTCCGCCTTCAGCGTGCTGTAGTCGCCGCTGGCCACGTGCAGCAGGGCGCGCAGGGCCATGATTTCCGGGCGCTTGAGGTAGGAGGCGAAACCATCGCAGTTGTACGGCAGGCCCGCGTCCAGCAGGGCGTTTTCAATTTCCACGCTCTGGTCCACTTCGCGCAGGATGATGGCGAGGTCGGGGCCCAGCGCCAGCTCTTTCGCCTTGGCCACGACGGCACGCGCGCAGGCTTGCGGATCGGCGTGGTCGTATTCGACGTGGCGCACTTCGGAGTAGGTGTCCGGGTGCGATTCGAAGCCGCATTTCGGCAGGGCGCGCTCCAGCAGTTTTTTCAGCGATACGCCGCAGCGGCGTGACTGCGACAGCGGCAGGCGTTCCGCATCCGGGAAGGCCAGCTCGAAGCCGCCGCCCGAGAAACGCGGGTCGGCGCCGCGTTCGGCGTTGATCACCTGGTGGCGGTCGCCCACCACCACCAGCCGCGCGTTGCGGCGGAACAGTTGCAGCAGTTCGAATTCGGCAGCGTTGACGTCGTGCCACTCGTCGACCAGCAGCAGGTTTGCCTGCGGCATGTCGTGCACCGCCTCCGGGAAGCGGCGCAGGATGGACACCAGGTCAGTCGCGTAATCGACCGGCGCCTGCCACAGGATATGGCCGGCCTGCGGCTGGCGGCGGCGTTCGAACTCGTGGAAGATTTCCACGATCTCGCGGTCTTCCAGCTGGAACTCGTTGCACAACTCGTCGAAGGTGAAGTCGTCGAACACCTCATCCTCAAAGCGCAGCGTCGCCAGGGTAGCCTTCATCTGCGCCAGCAACTGCAGCATCATTTCCACGCGCTGGGTGCTGCGCTCGAAGTCGAAATCGAATTCCGTATAGCGCCCTTCGTGGCGCTGCCAGACCGTGTTGGCGGCGGCCACCAGCATGGGACGCATCTGCTCCAGGCTGGACCAGCGCTCAGGCAGGTCGAGCCAGTTGCCATGCTCCGCAATGCGGGTGAGCTGCGAACGGGCCAGCGCTTCGACCGTCAGCACCTGCACTTTACGCTCCGGGCATTCCAGCGCCAGCTTTTCATAGAAGCGCTGGCGCGCCCCTTCCGAGAAGCACAGGCCCAGGACCACGCCCGGTTCCTGTGCCGCCAGCATGGCCAGCGTGGTAGTCTTGCCAGTCCCGGCACGCGCCTCGATCATCAAGGTCTGGGCGCGGGATTTCAGGATCGCTTCCTGCTCGCTGGATGGTGAAACTCGCATGCCTGTTCAAATGGTGCCAATGAAAACACGCATTCTACCTTGGCTGGCTGCCGCAGCCGCCCTCGCCGCCCCGGCCGCCGGACATGCGGCAAAACCGCTGACGGTGTACGCCGCCGGCGACATCGCCGACTGCCGCTACAACCGCGCCCCCGATTCCGGCGCCGCAGGCACCGCCGCCCTCATCGCCAAAGGCGACCCGGAGGCCCTGATCCTCACCCTGGGCGACCACACCTACCCGAATGGCGCCCCCGCCGAATTCAGCGATTGCTACGCCCCCACCTGGGGCCAGTTCAAATCCCGCACCCGCCCCACGCCCGGCAACCACGAATACACCAGCGGCAAGGCCACCGCTTACTTCGACTATTTCGGCGAGCTGGCCGGACCTCCCGGCCGCGGTTATTACAGTTTCGACAAGGGCGGCTGGCACTTCATCTCGTTGAACAGCGACCTGAAAACCGCCGACCACCAGCGCCAGCTCCTGTGGCTCAAAGACGACCTGGCCGCCAGCAAGGCGCGCTGTACCTTGGCCTACTGGCACGCACCCATGTATAGTTCTGGCGGACACACCCCGACCAGGAAGATGCAGGATATCTGGCGCGCACTGCACGCGGCCGGCGTCGAACTGGTGCTGTCCGGGCATGACCACGACTACGAGCGCCTGGCGCCGATGGATGCCGACGCGCAGCCCGATGCCGCGCGCGGCGTGCGCCAGTTCGTGGTTGGCACCGGCGGCGCCATGCTCACGCCCTTCCTCTGGCTGAACGAGCAGAGCGAAGCGCGTTCCAACTGGCGCACCGGTGTGCTGAAATTGGTTTTGAAGGAAAACAGCTACGAATGGGAGTTCCTGCCGGTCCAACCGAAAACGGCGCCGGAACACCCGCAGCAGGAAGCCCGTGACAGCGGCACGGCCAACTGCCACTGATAACAGGAGCATCAATGCAAAACACGGTTCACTTCGTCCTGCAGGGCAAGGGCGGTATCGGCAAGACGTATGTCTCGACCATCCTGGCGCAATGGCTGAAGGCCAAGAGCGAAACCCCGCTGCGCTGCTACGACACCGACCAGGAAAACACCACCTTCTCGCGCTACAGGGCGCTGGACGTGAAGCATGTACCGGTGATGACCGAATCGCGCACCATCGACCCCAAGCGCTTCGACGCGCTGATGATCGACATCCTGGAGGAAGACGGCAACTGCGTGATCGACAACGGCGCCAACACCTTCTCGCCGCTGATGGCCTACCTGATTGAGAACGACTGCTTCAACCTGCTGGAAGAATCCGGGCGCAAGGTGTACATCCACACCATCGTGGGCGGCGGCGACACGCTGCACGACACTGCAATGGGCTTCGTGACCACCGCCAAGTCGACCCAGGTGCCGCTGGTACTGTGGGAGAACGAGCATTTCGGCCTGCTGCAATCGGCGTCCGGCAAATCCTTCCTCGAATCGCAGACCTACGCCGACAACTCGCAGCGGGTGCGCGGCCGCGTGGTGCTGAGCGCGCGCAACGCCGACACTTTCGGCGCCGACGTCAAGAAGATGAACACTGGCCGCCTGACGGTGGACGAGGTCAAGGCCAGCGACAAGTTCAATGTAATGGAAAAGCAGCGCATCAAGGTCGTGTTCCGCGACCTGTTCGAACAACTCGACCTGGTGAACTGGTAAATGGCCCTCGACCCGCAGAAGCTACGGCTGCATGTGTTTGAAAAGACCGGCATCAAAGTCGATGTCGACGACCCGATCTTCGCCCTGGTGGCCTTGAACGAAGCAGTGCTGGAAGAAGCGGTCGAACGCCACCTGGCGCGGCTGGAAGGCGCCCACGCCCCGGCAGTTGCGCCAACAACTTCGGCTGGCCCCGCCTATGTCCCGCCGCCTGGCGCCCGCCCCATCCCCACTTCCCACGAACCGTTCTCGCGCCGCGAACTACGCCTGCTGGCCGCCGCCGCCGGCGTCGCGCTAGTGACCGCTGCGCTGGTACTGATCGGCCAGGCCATCTTCAGCAAGCCGGCCGGCATCCCGACTGCCAAGCTCGAGCGCGCCCTGCAAACCCTCGACGCCAAGACCCGCGCCGCCTTCGAAGCCGAACTCTCGAAATAAAAGTCGGGGTCAGCTCCGGCAATCTGCCATCTTTTTCGCATGGCGAAAAAGATGGCAGATTGCCGGAGCTGACCCCGACTTTCATGCTAACATGTGAATACCTATTCATTTGTTTGCTATGGCTATCTATTCTGACAACGATGCTTCCGTGGCGGAGCTGGCGGACCTGTTCCATTTGCTGGGCGATTCGACCCGGCTGCGTATCGTGCTGGCCTGCCTGGAGCAGCCGATTGCGGTCAGCGATATTGCGGGCTCGCTGCAACTGAGCTCTTCGCTGGTGAGCCACCACCTGCGCCTGCTGCGCGCGGCCCGTATCGTCAAATCCGAGCGCCAGGGCAAGCAAGTCTTCTATTCCACCGCCGATGCCCATATCAGCGGTGTCCTGCGCGATATGCTGGAACATATCGCCGAACCCTCCAACGGTAACGAACAATGAGCGCCCATCATCATCACGGACATGGCCACGACCACGGCCATCATCACCATCATCACGGCGAAGTGGGCCATGGCCGCGCCTTCGCCATCGCCATTGCGCTCAACGCGGTCTTCGTGGCGATTGAATTCTTCTACGGTTTCCTGGCCAATTCCACTGCGCTGATGGCCGATGCCGGCCATAACCTGTCGGATGTCCTGAGCCTGGTCCTGGCCTGGGGTGCAGCCATCCTGGCCAAGCGCGAACCTTCCGGCCGCTATACCTACGGCTTGCGCAGCAGCTCCATCCTGGCGGCCCTGTTCAACGGCATGCTGCTGATGGCGGCTACCGGCGCGATTGCCTGGGGTGCGTTCCAGCGCTTGATGGCGCCCACACCCGTGGCGGGGCTGACTGTGTCCGTGGTGGCTGGCATCGGCATTGCTGTCAACGGCATTTCGGCCTGGCTGTTCATGAAGGGCAGCAAGGATGACTTGAACATCCGCGGTGCCTACCTGCACCTGGCGGCCGATGCGGCCATCTCGCTGGGCGTGCTGGTCGCCGGCCTGGTGGTCATGTACACCGGCTGGGCATGGATCGATCCTGCCGTTTCGCTGGTGATCGTGGTGCTGATCATGAAGAGCACCTGGTCGCTGCTGCGCGAGGCGCTCGACATGACGCTGGGCGCGGTGCCGGGCAATGTGGATGCGGGTGAAGTGGAGAAGTTCCTGCTGGTCAGCCCGGGCGTGAGCGGCGTGCATGACCTGCACATCTGGTCGATGAGCACGACCGATGTGGCGCTGACCTGCCACCTCGTCATGCCAGGCGGTTATCCGGGGGATACGGCCATCGATGAAATCGCGCGCCAGTTGAAGGAGCAGTTCGGCATCCACCATACCACCCTGCAAACGGAGCAAGGCACCACCCAGCATGAGTGCTGCCTGCAAGGCGCGGGACATGCGGATGCGGACAGGCATGGCCACGACCATGACCACGATCACGGCCATGATCATCACCATGGGCACGCCCATTAAGGCCTAACGCGAGGCCTGACCAAGAACCCATACAAAGCCCCTTCCAGCCCGTCCAAACTTCAGGACGAAAAATTTGCCTGCCGGCATCATTGACATCCCGGCAGGCTTATAAATCAATCACTTACCAGTCTCCCGCCTGCCAAATCACAGCGGGCACACAGATTGCTGTTGAGCGTGGACCCCGCCCTACATGCGGGGGGCCTACACAACGGAGACTGGAATGCAAAAGAAGCGCCCCCTCACCCTCTACATCCTGATTGCGATGCTGCTGGGCATCGCCGTCGGTTATGCCTGTCACACGGTATTCCCTGACAAAAAGCTCACCGCCGACATCTCGGCCCACATTTCGCTGGTCACCGACATCTTCCTGCGCCTGATCAAGATGATCATTGCGCTATTGGTCTTCTCGACCCTGACCGTCGGCATCGCCAACCTGAGCGACGGCAAGGCTGCCGGCCGCATTGGCGCCAAGGCCTTCGCCTGGTTCATCGTCGCATCGCTGGTTTCGCTGGCATTGGGCATGCTCCTGTCGAACCTGATGCAGCTCGGTACCAACCTGGGCCTGCCGTTGCCGGCCATCGATGCCAGCACCGGCCTGAAAACCTCGGCCTTCACGCTGAAGGATTTCATCACCCACGTGGTGCCGAAGTCGCCGATCGAGGCCATGGCCAATAACGAGATCCTGCAGGTGCTGGTGTTCTCGATCTTCTTCGGTTCGGCGCTCGGTGCGCTGGGCGAATCCGGCAAGCGCTTGCTGGACGTGGTCGACGAGCTGGCGCAAGTGATGCTGCGCATTACCGGCGCCATCATGGGCATGGCCCCGCTGGCGGTGTTTGCCGCGATGGCGTCGGTGGTCACCACCAATGGCCTTGGCATCCTGGCCACCTTCGCCAAGTTCATGGGCGGCTTCTACCTTGGCCTGTTCTGCCTGTGGGCCTTGCTGATCGGCGCCGGCTTTGTCGTGCTGGGCCCGCGCGTGCTGCGCCTGGTGGGCCTGATCCGCGAACCGTTCCTGCTGGCCTTCTCTACCGCCAGCTCGGAAGCGGCGTATCCGAAACTGCTGATCGCGCTGGACAAGTTCGGCGTGCAGCGCCGCATCTCCAGCTTCGTGCTGCCTATGGGTTATTCCTTCAACCTGGACGGCTCGATGATGTACTGCACCTTCGCCGTGCTGTTCATTGCCCAGGCTTACGGCATCGACCTGTCGCTGGGCACCCAGATCACCATGCTGCTGCTGTTGATGCTGACGTCCAAAGGCATGGCCGGCGTGCCGCGCGCTTCGCTGGTGGTGATTGCCGCCACCCTGACCCAGTTCCATATCCCTGAAGCCGGCTTGCTGTTGCTGATGGGTGTGGACCAGTTCCTCGACATGGGCCGCTCGGCCACCAACGCTGTCGGCAATGCCATCGCCACCGCTGTCGTCGCGAAGTGGGAAGGCGCGCTTGGCGCAGAAGATCAAGCGGATGAGCACAGCTACATCCGCGCTGCATAACAACAACGACCTCAGGAGAAACCCCATGAAATACACTGCCACCACCTTGCTGGCCCTGGCCTGCTGCAGCGCACATGCGCAATCTTCCGTACAAGTCTATGGCGTGGCCGATGCGGGCATCGTGCTTGAACGCGGCGGTGCCGCCGGCAATACCACCAACGTAAGCAGCGGCGTTGCTTCCGGCTCGCGCATTGGCTTCAAGGGTACGGAAGACCTGGGCAATGGCCTGTCCGCCGGCTTCGTCGTCGAGAGCGGGTTCGCGATGGACACCGGCGCTTCCGGCCAGGGCGGCCTGACCTTCGGCCGCCAGTCCTTCGTCTCGCTCGCCAGCCCGCTGGGCACCATCAGCGCCGGCCGCCAGTACTCGCCTTATTACAAGGCCTTGCGCGATATCGCCGATCCTTTCGAAGATGGCCTGGCGGGCCAGGCCCCGAACCTGATGGTGCCGAACCGCCGCATGGACAATTCGCTGCGCTATGCCTCGCCCAAGCTGGCCGGCTTCTCTACCGAGCTGGCTTACAGCGCGGGTGAAGTGGCTGGCGACAGTACTCGCAAACGCGCACTGAGCGGCGCGCTGAATTACGACCAAGGCCCATTGGCGCTGTCGGTATCGCACTTCCGCCGCGAAAGCGCTACGGCTGGCCTGCACGCGCACAACACCCTGCTGGCAGCGCGCTACAAGCTGGGCGACTACCAGCTGCATGCCGGCTATGCCTTCAATCGCGGTATGGGCACCGTGGGCGGTGGCGGCAGCAGCACGCTGGCGAGCGGCGCAACGGGCACCGGCGCCATCACCAGTGCCACCAGCGTCATCACCAACAGCACGATCGGCGTTCCCGGCGCATCCAGCCGCGACCTGGTGCTGGGCCTGTGCGCTACCTTCGGGCCGCACACCTTTACCGGCTCGGTAGTGCAGCATATGGACCGCAGCATGGCCAACCAGGATGCACGCCAGTATGGCATCGCTTACCTGTACTCCCTGTCCAAGCGCACCGACCTGTACGCCGCTTACGCTCGCATCAACGGCGACAATGGCGCGCCTTTCACGGTCGGCAACGCGACCGACGACGGCAAGGGCACGCGCGCTTTTAACCTGGGGTTGCGCCATCAACTGTAACCAAGGTTTGCTATAGTTGGCGGTGATGCCAGTTCAGCCAGATATCACCGCAAGCTCCCAGGCGCAGCCGCGCCCGACCCAACACGTCCGTACTTTATGGGGGCTGGTGCTGCTGGCCGGCCTGGCCCTGCCCTACCTGGCCTACTGGTGGGCCGACAGCGCCACCACCGAGCGCTTGCGTGAAGCGGGTGCGCAAAGGCTGGAAGTGTACGCCACCAGCCTGGAAAACCTGCTCGACAAGTACGACCTGGTGCCGCGCATGCTGGAGCTGGACAAGGACGTGGTTCGCCTGCTGGAAAATCCCGGCGACGAGGATGCGCGCAACAGCGTCAACGAGTACCTGGAAGGCCTGAACAAGAAGGCCGAATCCAGCAATATCTACATCGTCAACCTGCAGGGCCGGACCCAGGCCGCCAGCAACTGGCGCCAGAAGGACAGCTTCATCGGCGACGACGTCAACTTCCGGCCGTATATCCGCAATGCGCTGCGCGGCCGCCCCGGCGGCTTTTACGGCGTCGGCACCACCAGCCTGGAGCCGGGCTACTTCTACGCGCATGGCATCTACAAGGATGGCCGCATGCTGGGCGTGGCGGCCATCAAGGTCAGCATCGAAAGCCAGCAGCGCAGCTGGACGCAGGGCAGCGACAAGGTGGCGCTGGTCGACCCGCACGGCGTGATCTTCCTCAGCTCCGACCCGGCCTGGAAGTTCAAGGCCCTGAAACCGCTGTCGGATTCGGTACGCGAAGAGCTGGCGCAAACCCGCCAGTACTTCGCCCAATCGCTGCCGGCGCTGACTCTCAAGCACGACGAAGCGCTGGCCAATGGCAATCGCCTGCTCATCATCCGTGACAGCAATGCCCCCGGCGCGGCATCGACCCCGCTGATGCTGGCGCAAACCCGTTCGCTGTCGCCGCGCGACTGGACCTTCATCTACCTGTCGGACCTGAACGCGGCACGCGGCAATGCCAGCATCGCTTTCCTGTTTGCCCTGCTGGCGTATGGCTTCCTGGTGCTCTCCTTCCTGTACTGGCGCCAGCGCATGCGCTCCAAAGAAGACCTGGAACGCATGGTGGCCGAGCGTACCGCCAGCCTGGCGCGCATCACGCAGGACATGAGCAAGGAAGTCGACGTGCGGCGCCAGGCCGAGCAGCAACTGCAGATCACGCAGAGCGAGCTGTTCCAGGCCGGCAAACTGGCGGTGCTGGGGCAGATGTCGGCCAGTATCACGCACGAATTGAACCAGCCGCTGACGGCGCTGCGCACCATGTCCGACAACGCCGTGCTGCTGTTCGAGCGCGGCCGCATGGACGACGTGCGCAACAACCTGAAGACCATTTCGCAGGTGGTGGCACGCATGGGTACCATCACCGGCAAGCTGAAAGGCTTCGCGCGCAAGTCGAATGCGGAGCTGGGGCCGGTGTCGATCCATACCTCGATTTCCAACGCGCTGGTGCTGGTCGAGCGCCGCATCCAGCTCGACCAGGTGAGCTTCCAGCTGCGCATCGACAAGGCCGACATTTACGCGCTGTGCGACAGCAACCGGCTGGAGCAGGTGCTGCTCAACCTGATGACCAACGCGCTCGATTCGATGGCCGGCAGCGCTGTGCGCGAGCTGGTGCTGGAAGTGAGCAGCACGCCAGGCCGCGTGCAGATCCGCGTCGCCGACAGCGGCCCCGGCCTCACCGAGGAAGCGCGCGCACGGCTGTTCGAGCCCTTTTACACCTCCAAGCCACAGGGCGAGGGCCTGGGACTGGGCCTGGCCATTTCAGAACAAATCATCCGCGACTTCGGCGGAAGCTTAAAAGCGGAACAGGTCAGTGCCGGGGCCTGCTTCGTGATCGAACTCAAAGCGGCACAGGAGACATGATGGACAAGATACAAGTGCTGCTGGTCGAAGACGACCCGACCGTGCGCGCTGGCAGCGAGCAAGCGCTGGAACTGGCAGATTTCACGGTAAGCAGCTTCGAATGCGCCGAACCGGTGGCCGAGCTGCTGCATCCGAACAGCCCGGTGGTGCTGGTGAGCGATGTGCGCCTGCCCGGCATGAGCGGGCTGGAACTGCTGGAAGCCGCCCGCGCCATCGACCCCGAACTGCCGGTAATCCTGGTCACCGGCCACGGCGACATTGCGATGGCGGTGCAAGCGATGCACGACGGCGCTTACGACTTCCTCGAAAAGCCCTACTCCTCGGAACAACTGGCCGACGTAGTGCGTCGTGCAACCGACAAGCGCCGCCTGCAGCTGGAAGTGCGCGCGCTGCGCCAGAAGCTGGAACACAGCGAAGGCATTGAAGCCCTCCTGCTGGGCAACACACCTGCCATGCAGGCCCTGCGCAAGGTGATCCTGGATGTGGCAGGCCAGCCGGCCGACGTGCTGATTTACGGTGAAACCGGCACCGGCAAGGAACTGGTGGCGCGCTGCCTGCACCAGTTCAGCGAGCGCAGCAAGCACCACTACGTGCCGCTTAACTGCGGCGCCATCCCCGAGACGATTTTTGAGAGCGAGCTGTTCGGCCACGAGCAAGGTGCTTTCACCGGTGCGGCCAAGCGCCAGGTCGGCAAGATCGAACACGCCGACCATGGCACACTGTTCCTGGACGAGATTGAAAGCCTGCCGCTGGCAATGCAGGTCAAGCTGTTGCGGGTGCTGCAGGAACGCTCGGTCCAGCGCCTGGGCTCGAACACCGCGTTGCCGCTGGACATACGCGTGATTGCCGCTTCCAAGGAAGACTTGAAAGACTTTTCCGACCAGGGCAAGTTCCGCAGCGACCTGTATTACCGCCTGAACCTGATCGTGCTGCACATCCCTCCGCTGCGCGAACGGCGCGAAGACATCCCGCTGCTGTTCGAGCACTTCATGCTGGATGCGGCGGCGCGCTACAAGCGCCCTTGCCCGGTGGTGCCGGCGGCGCAGATGCAGCAGCTGATGGCGCAGGACTGGCCAGGCAATGTGCGCGAGTTGCGCAATGCGGCCGACCGCTTTGTGCTGGGGCTGTCGGCCTCGACGGAGAGCGCGGCGCCCGCCTCGCTGGCGGACCAGGTCGGCGCTTTCGAGCGCATGCTGATCGAACAGGCGCTGCGCGCGGCCGGCGGCAACGTTGCCACCGCCTGTACCGCGCTGAGCCTGCCGAAGCAGACCCTGTATCACAAGATGCAGAAGTACGGCCTGGCGGCCGAGGACTACCGCTGACTTACTTGACGTCCATCAGCTCGACGTCGAAGATCAGGGCCGAGTTGGCAGGAATGTTCGGCATCGAGCGCGAGCCGTAAGCCAGCTCCGCCGGGATGATCAGGGTGCGCTTGCCGCCCACTTTCATGCCGACGATGCCCTGGTCCCAGCCTTTGATCACTTTGCCGGTGCCCAGCTTGAAGTCCAGCGGCTCGCCGCGCGGGATCGAGCTGTCGAACTGGCGGCCGCGCTGGTTCTTGGCCAGCGGGCGGTACAGCCAGCCGGTGTAGTGCATGAAGACGGTGTTGCCGACATTGGCTTCGGCACCCTTGCCGATCTTGTGGTCGGTGATGATCAGTTGCTCAGCGGCTGGACCTGGCTGGGCAGAACCCGGCACGATCGGGCCTTGCTGGGCCGACGCTGCGGTGTCGGCTTGCTGTGCCACTGGCGCCGCTTGCTGCGCCGGGGCCGGTTCTTGGGTTGGCTGCTGTGCTTGCGCCAGGCCGGCGGCGCACAGGAATGCGAACAGGATCGAAGTGCGTTTCATGTATATTCGTTAAGTGGTTTTGAAGCGGCTGCCATGATAGCAAAACAAGCTGTGCACAAACTGTTTTTTGCGCTCTGGCCGGACGAGGGTGTTCGCCAGGGCCTGGTGCGCCTGCAATCGCCGGTACGCGGGCGGCTGATCCCGCCGGAGAATTTGCATCTCACCATGGCGTTTCTTGGCCAGCAGCCGGCTGAAGCATTGCCTGTTTTGCTCGACATCCTTCAAGCAACGCACATGCCACAGTTGCAGTTGACCTTGGATTGTTATGGCTACTTCAAACGGCCGCATATTGCCTGGGCTGGAATGAGCCTGGTGCCTGAGGCATTGCTTGCCGCGCAAGGGGAATTGATGGCGCGGCTGGAAGCGGCCGGCTTCAGCGCGGCGACGCATGGGGAGTTCAAGCCGCATGTCACGCTGGCGCGGGAAGCGAAGGAAGCACCGGCCGGGTTCAGCGGGGAGCCTGTGGTGTGGGAGGTGCGGGGACTTGCGCTGGTTGAGTCGATGCCGGATGGGCGTTATGTGCCGCTCGCCGAAAACCGGTAGAGCAGTGTCAGGCACTTGTGCCTGACACTGGGTTACCGGTTTCGACCTGCTCAGCCAACTTCCGCAACAAATGTCCCGCCGCCACCATGCCAAACGTGGCCGTAACGACCATCGCCGACCCAAAGCCCGCGCAGTTAATGCCCGTCAGCCCCGGCTTCGCAGCAGACTTCTCGTCGCCGTCAACGGTGCAAGCCTCGCCGGTCTCGGGAAACTTGAGCGGCTCCATCGAAAACACCGCATCCACCCCCAGCTTGTTCTTCGAGTTCGGCGGATAGTTGTACTGGCTGCGCAAGCGCCGCCGCACCTTCTTCAGCAAAGGCTCCTGCTCAGTCTTCGACAAGTCCCGCACCTCGATGCGCGTCGGATCGGTCTGGCCGCCGGCGCTGCCGATCACAATCAGCGGAATCTGCCTGCTGCGGCAATAGTGAATCAGCGCCGTCTTTGACTTGGCCGAATCAATGGCGTCGACCACATAGTCAAAGTTGTGCGCCCCGACCATCTCGTCCAGGTTATCCGGCGTGATGAAATCTTCCACCTGCACGACTTCGCAGAAGGGATTGATCTGGGCAATGCGCTCCGCCAGCGCAGAAATCTTGGCCATGCCGATGGTGCCGGACAGCGCCTGGATCTGGCGGTTGATATTCGACTCGGCCACGTTGTCGAGGTCAATCAGGGTCAGCTTGCCAATTGCCGAACGCGCCAGCGCCTCCACAATCCACGAGCCAACGCCGCCCACGCCAATCACGCAGACGTGTGCTCCACGGAAACGTGCGAGGGCTTTTTCGCCGTACAGGCGGGCAATGCCGCCAAAACGGCGGTCAAAATCGATATCTTCCAGAACTGGATCAACTATTTGCGGGGAATTCATCCCGTCATTTTACCGGACCCGGGCTACAATGTTTTCTCTTGCCAAGTACACCAGACCCGCACCATGAGTAATTCCTTGATCGAAACCGCCCCCGGCTACGACCAGCCGATCGCCGTCCTGAAGCACTGCCACGACAAGATCCGCAAGCAATTGCAGACTTTGCAAAACCTGCTGAGCCACTTGCCGCAGCACGGCGCCGACGCCGCTGCCCAGCAAGCTGCGCAAGCCGTGCAAAAGTATTTCAACAAGGCAGCTCACCTGCATCACGCCGACGAAGAGATCGACCTGTTTCCCCTGCTGAGCGCGGCGGCGCAGGGCGAGGACTCGGCCTTGCTGGCCAAGCTGGGCCCGCAGATCCTGGCAGAGCATCAGCAAATGGATCAGGACTGGGATATACTCAATTCGCAACTTGATAAGATTGCCAACGGTTCCAGCGCAGCACTGAATGCCGCCGATGTAGAGCGCTTCGTGCAAGCCTATACCTCGCACATGGAAACCGAAGAGGCGCACATCGCGCCCATGGCCAAACGGATACTCAGTCCCGCCCAGATGACCATCCTGGGCGAGGCCATGCAGCAGCGCCGCGGCATCTTGCCTGCGGCCATCGCCGGCGGAATCGCGCTGGCGGACCTGCGCATGGATTATGGCCGCGCCAGCCTGTCGGAAGCCGACACCCTGGCCGACCCGATTGCGCAGTTTGCCAAGTGGTTCAATGAAGCCATGAAGGCGCAGGTGAACGAGCCCAACGCGATGAGCGTGGCCACGGTCGGCAGTAATGGCCGCCCGAGTTCGCGCATCGTGCTGATCAAGCAGTACGACGAGCGCGGCTTCACCTGGTACACCAACTACGAGAGCCAAAAAGGCCGGCAGCTCGCGGAAAATCCGCACGCGGCAATCCTGTTCTTCTGGCCCGAACTCGAGCGTCAGGTGCGGATCGAAGGCCGCGTCGAGAAGACCTCCGCCGAAGACAGCGACAAGTATTTCTACAGCCGCCCGGTAAAGAGCCAACTGGCGGCGATTGCTTCGCAGCAGAGCCGGCCGATC
>Ga0209130_1000491_pt1 | contig 40619 bp, 37 predicted proteins | sample AraplaMF_Cvi_mLB_FD_184264 | JGI IMG/M metagenome (GOLD analysis project Ga0209130, IMG submission 184264) | Arabidopsis root microbial communities from the University of North Carolina, USA - plate scrape MF_Cvi_mLB (SPAdes) (version 2) | ecosystem: Host-associated > Plants > Roots > Endosphere...
TCAGCGAGAAGCTGCGCAAGTTCCTGGCGAAGAAGGGCTTCGATCCTTTGATGGGCGCGCGCCCGATGTCGCGCCTGATCCAGGACATGATCCGCAAGGCGCTGGCCGACGAACTGCTGTTCGGCAAACTGGTGTCGGGCGGCCGCGTGATCGTGGACCTGGACGATGCCGAAGCGATCAAGCTGGAGTTCCCGGAACCGGATGCGGCGCCAACGCCACCGCCGGAGACCGTCGAAGTCGAATAAGCGATTTTCCGGCCAAAAACCCGCTCAGCACCGAGCGGGTTTTTTTTTGCTCATTTTTATTTACTTTTAATCAATTGCATTGATACAATTGAAGTTTATATTGTCAAAAAGTGAATACTGTGTCCAAACTGATCAAGCTCTTGTTCGCCGCGACGCTGGTCGCCGGTGCTTCTGCCAATGCATCCCCCATCCTGACTGGCTTCGCCCAGTCCTTCGTCCCTGTTGCCGACGATGGCTCCACCAAGGTCGACCTGGCCAAGGACATGAAGCTGGGACTGAGTGGCACCGTTTATAGCAGCCTGTACGTCAATACCAATGGCAACGTGTCTTTTGGTTCCGGCATGACCAAATTTGCGCCGGAGTCTTTCGATAGCAATGCCTACAGCGCTTCCTTCCTGGCGCCATTCTTTGGCGACGTTGATATCCGCAACGGCGCAGGCAGCATCGGCTATGGCAACACCAAGTTCAAAGGCCGTGACGCCTTCGCCGTGACGTGGTCCGAGGTGGGCTATTACCCGCAGAAGAACGATAAGCGGAACACCTTCCAGCTGGTCCTGGTGGATCGTTCGGACACCGGCGCCAACAACTTCGACTTCTACTACAACTACGGTTCGATCGAATGGGACCAGGCCAGTTCGTCCAAATCGCGTGCCGGCTTCCAGGTCGTCGGCACGGCCGCCGATTTCGAATTTGTCGGCTCGGGTGCGACGACTCAAATGCTGGATTCGGGCAGCAAGGCCCTGGTCAAAGGCAGCAACGTCGGTGTGAACGGCCGTTATGCCTTCAATGTGCGCGGCGGCGTCGCCGCCTATGGCCTGGACGGTGCGAGCGATCCTGCGCAAGTGCCGCTGCCAGGCACGCTGCCGTTGCTGGGCATTGGCGCCATCGCCCTGGCTTACGGCCGCCGCCGCAAGGCTTGAGCGCGACGCTCAGAATTCCTGCAGTTGCTTGAGCGCCGCCATCCGGCGGCGCGAAACTTCCACCGTCATGTCTTCGATGCGCAAGGACATGGCGCCGCCTTCGCCGTTCTCGATCCCTTTGACTGCGGCCAGGTTGACGATATGGCGGCGGTTGGCGCGGAAGAATTGCTGCGGGTCGAGGCGCTGCTCCAGTTGCAGCAGTGAGCGCGCCATCAAAGGCGTGGCGCCTTCGAAGTAGAGGCGGGTGTAATTGCCCTCCGATTCGAACAACCGGATATCTTCCAGCCGTACGAACCAGCAGCGTTCCCCGTCGCGGATGAACAGCTTGCGCGGCGCCGCGCTCGGCATGGGCGCAAGGCCCAGGCGCACGGCAGCCCGCTCCAATGCCGCAGCCAGGCGCTGCGGCTCGATAGGCTTCATCAGGTAGTCGAGCGCGCTGGCTTCGAACGCCTGCAGGGCATACTGGTCAAAGGCGGTGGTGAAGATCACCTCCGGCGGATCGTCCAGTGCATCGAGCAGGTCAAAGCCGCTGCCGCCGGGCATTTGCACGTCCAGCAGCAGCAAGTCCGGCTGCAGTGCCGCGACCTGCTGCGCGGCTTCGGCGGCGTTGGCGGCTTCCCCCACAATGGTGATGCCAGGGCGGGTGGCCAGCATGCGCCGCAGTTCGGCGCGCGCCAGGCGTTCATCGTCGACAATCAGGACGCGCATCATGCCGCCACCGGGAATTGCAAGGTGGCGCGCACCCAGCCGCTGTTCTCGCTCAGTTGCAGGCTGGCTTCTTCGCCCAGGGACAAGGCCAGCCGCTTGCGGGTGTTGGTGAGACCGACTTTGGTCGAGTTGCCGAACGAGCGTATGGCGCCCGCATTGGCAATCTCGATCAGGGCGTTGTCGCCGGCGCGGCGGGCGGTGATCAGGATGTCGCTGCCGGTGGTGCTCATCTCGACGCCGTATTTGACGGCGTTTTCCACCAGGGTTTGCAGCGACATGGGCGGGACCATGACCTGTTCCAGGCCCGGTTCCACAGTGATGCTGGCGCGCAGCCGTTCTTCGAAGCGGATTTTTTCGATGGCCAGGTAGGCTTCGACAGCTTCCAATTCCTTTTGCAAGGAAACCTTGTGCAACTGGCCGGTCTGCAAGGCATAGCGCATCAGGCTTGCCAACTGGTCGATCATCTGCGAGGCCGCATCAGGTTCTTCATACACCAGGGCGCGGATGCTGTTCAGGCTATTGAAGAAGAAATGCGGATTGACCTGGGCCTGCAGCGCGCGCAGCTCGGCGTCCTTGGCTTGCACCTCCATGCGCAGGGCGCTGGCTTCGAACTGGTTGGCGCGGCGGATGGCCAGCGCCACCAGGTAGGAGAGCTGCCATCCGGCGAACACGCAACTCCAGAGGACGAACGAGGCGGGCACCCAGGTGAAGCTGCTGTCGAAATGTCCCTGCAAGATATAGATTGCCCCTGCCACGCTCATCGCCTGCACCGGCCCAAGCAGGAGCAGCGGGCCGGCGAACATCCGCCATTTGATGGCTCCCTTATTCCAGCGGCGAGCCTTGATGACGCGGTGCCACAGGTCCGACAGCAGGGCGCCGCTGATGCCGGTCCAGGCGCATGTCGCCAGCACGCCCGGCGAGCCAAGGTATCGGCTGTAGACCAGCAAGACCACCAGGAAGATCAACGTCCAACTGAGGCCTTGCAAGATCCAGTACCAGTTAAGCCTTGTGAACAGCGGGCGCCGGGTTTCTGTCATAGTGAACTGTCATTGGAGGAATTGGTCGATGCGAGCATACATCCATTCCGGTTCGTCGTACATCACGAAATGACGGGCAGTGTCGGACAGTTCCACTTTCACGCCTGGCAGCTTGGCGTATTGGGACTTGAACAGCGCTTCAATGGCTTCCTTCGGCGCGAACGCCTTGTAGGCAACCCAGGTGCCCAGCACCAGCGTCGGCGCCTTGATGCGTCCCACGTCCTCGCGCAGGTCGCTGGACATGATGTCGTACATGGCATCGGTGACGGTGGCGCGGTCGGATTGCCTGCCCCAGTTGGCGATGCGTTGCGCGTGCTCGGGCGAAGTCACCAGGCTGGCCGCGCTGCGCGCCTGCATGGCGCTGAAGGCCGCATCATCCTGGCCGCGCATGCCCTCGCGCATCTGGGTGGCAACGGCTTGCAGCTGTTCCCGGGTAGCGGCCGGGTTGCGGGTAGCGCCCAGCGCCGGCAGGGAGTCGATGATGACCAGGCGGCCGACTTTGTCGGGGAAGTCGCTGGCCAGCTTCATGCCAAGGAAGCCGCCCAGGCTATGCCCGATGACGGTTGGCTTGACCAGCTTGTTTGCAGCGATGTAGTCGGCCAGCTGCTGTTCCGCCAGCGGCAGCAGGTGCTCGCCCGGAACTGCCGGCACGCCGGCGAAACCGGCCAGTGTCAGGATGTGGCACTGGTGCTTGACGCAGATGCGGGCGGCCGTGTCCTGCCATACTTCGCCCGAGGAAGCCAGGCCCGGAATCAGGATGACGGGTTCGCCGCTGCCTTTGACTTCTGCTTTGAATGCCGTAGCTGCCGTGGCGGCAAACGCTGCGGTGGACAACAAAAGAGATACTGCGATTTGAGCGATTTTGGTTTTCATCGGTGGTTCCTCCTTGGTTGAACACAGCTTATCGGCGCTGGCGCAAGGCCTGAACAGGAAACTTGATGAGTGGTCAATTGGCGTGATGAGCGGTGCCCATGATTTCCACCGCGACGCCGGCCACATTGAGTGCCAGCGAGCCGCCGGCTGTCTGCACGATGCGGTCGACATCGGCAAGGTTGACGAGGTGCTGGCTGCTGGCGCGGAAAAACTGCTGCGGGTCGAGCAAATGCTCCAGCTGCGGCAGGGAGCGGTGGATCAGCGGCGAGGCGCCATCGAAATAGGCACGCGTATTCTGGCCTTCGGCTTGGAACAGGCGGATGTCGGCCAGGCGCACGAACCAGCAGCGCTCACCCTCGCGGATGAAGAGCTTGCGCGGCTTGCGGCCCAGGCCCGCGCGCACTGCTGCACGCGCCAATGCGGCGGCGAGGCGTTGCGGGTGGATCGGCTTGAGCAGGTAATCTGCCGGGCAAGGCCCATAGCCGGTGGTGAAGATCACTTCGGGCAGATCGTCCAGCGCATCGAGCAGGTCGAAGCTACTGCCGCCCGGCATCTGCATATTCAACAGCAGCAGGTCCGGCACCAGGGCGTTGGCTTGCGCGATGCCATCGGCGACATTGGCGGCTTCGCCGACGATTTCAACGTCCTGGTGGCCGGCCAGCAGCCGGCGCAGCTCCTTGCGCGCCAGCCGTTCATCGTCGACGACCAGAACGCGCATCATGATGACAAGGGAAAGGTAAGGGTGGCGCGCACCCAGCCGTCGCGCTCCAGCAGCTCAAGGCTGGCATTGCCGCCTTTGGCATGCAGCAGCCGCTTGCGGGCGTTGGCCAGGCCAATGCGCGTTGAATTGCCAAGCTTGGCCAGGGCCCCGCGATTGGCCACTTCGATCGAGGCGTGGCCATCGGCATGGCTGGCGCTGATGCGGATTTCGGTGCCGGCGCTGCTTTGCTCGACGCCGTATTTCACGGCGTTTTCGACCAGGGTCTGTACCGCCATCGGCGGGATCGTCACGCCATCCATGCCGCCGGCGATGTCGATGGCGACGCTCAGGCGCTCTTCGAAGCGGATCTTTTCGATCGCGAGGTAGGACTGCACGGCCTCCATCTCTTCTTTCAACGGCACCGTATCGGCATAGCTGGAAGCCAGCGTGTAGCGCATCAGCGTCGCCAGCTGGTCGATCATCTGCGCTGCCGATTGCTGGTTTTCGAAGATCAGCGCACGCACGCTGTTCAGGCTATTGAAGAAAAAGTGCGGGTTGACCTGGGCCTGCAGGGCCTTCAGTTCAGCCTCCTTCGCCAGCACGTCAAGGCGCAGCGCTTCCGACTCGAAGCGGTTGGCATGGCGCAGTGCCGTGGCGGCCATGTACGACACCTGCCAAGCCGCCATGATGCCGGACCAGAACAGCAAGAGCATGGGCACCCAGCTGCCGCCATCGGCCACGCCGACCAGCGAACGGGAAATGATGGTGATGAGCGCGAGCTGCAGTGGGCCGAGGATGAAGATGGCCACCAGGACCTGGCGCTTGTCCACCCGGCGCGTATTCCAGTCGCGCAGTTTCATGTAGCGGCGCCACAGGTCGGTCAGCAACAGGCCGCTGACGCCGTCGAGGATGCAGGCCAGCACCGCGCCCGGGCGCGCCAGGAAGGGACCATTGACCAGCATGAGGAAGGCTGTGATGGCGCTCCAGCCCAGTCCTTGCAGGATCCAGTACCAGTTAAGGCGCGCCAGCAGCGGTGTTTGCGGTGTTTGCATATTGCTCCAGGTCAGGCGGCGAGCGGGAAGCGCAGGGTGGCGCGCACCCAGCCATCGGTTTCTGCGAGGTCCAGCGTGGCATGCTGGCCTTTGGACAGCTGCAAACGCTTGCGGGCATTGCTGACGCCGACCCCGGTCGATTTGCGGCCTGCAAGCATGCTGCCGCGGTTGGCCACTTCGATGATGGCGGTGTCCCCGGCGCGCTGGGCGCGGATGTTGATTGCGCTGCCGCTGGAGGATTGTTCGACGCCGTATTTCACGGCATTCTCGACCAGCGTTTGCAGCGCCATCGGCGGAACCGTGATCGTTTCCATGTCCTGTTCGATGTCGATGGCAAACTGCAGCCTCTCCTCGAAGCGGATTTTTTCGATGGCCAGGTAGGCGCGCACGGCTGCCAGTTCATCGTCCAGCGGGACGCAATCGTTGTAGCTGGAAACCAGCGTGTAGCGCATCAGGGTTGCCAGCTGGTCGATCATATTGGCCGCGGCATGGGTGTCCTGGTACAGCAGGGCGCGCACGCTATTCAGGCTGTTGAAGAAGAAGTGCGGGTTGACCTGGGCTTGCAGCGCGCGCAGTTCGGCATCCTTGGCCAGCACTTCGAGGCGCAAGGTCTCCGCTTCCAGCAGCAGCGCCTCCGCTTCGAGTCGCTGGTTGCGGCGCAGCGACAGGGCTGCCATGTAGCAGACGTTCCATGCCAGCATGATGCCGCTCCAGAATGACAGCAGGATCAATGCCCATGGCACTCCGCCGCCCTTCCAGGTGGGGCCGGTCAGCAGCCTGTCCATACCGATATTGCTGATGGTCTGCACCAGGCCAAGAAAGATCGCGGCGCCGGCTGCCACCGGCCAGGTGAGCTGACTGCCGCGCCGCAGCCTGGCATTGCATGCGTGGCGCCAGGCGGCGGTCAGGGCCAGGCCGCTCAAGCCGCACCACGCGGAAATCGGGAACAGGACGTTTTCCAGCCGGTTGACGAAGATAACGAAGAGTGCGACGCCCGTCCATCCTGCGATTTGCAGCAACCAGTAATATTGGTTTCTTTTCATGGCCGGGAGCATAACGCATGGCGCCGGGCGCCGCTGCGGCATCGTGACGAGTGGTCGATCGCCGTGATGGGCGGTCTGCTAACGCTGACGCCTGCGTCCCTGGGCACGCAAGGGGAAGATGAACCAGGTTCCGATCAGCAGGACGAAGGCGAGCAGGCCTCCGGTGGCGCTGCCCATATCGCTGCCGGTCACCATGTACAGCACCACGGCGACGTCCAGCGAGAGGCCGGCGGCCAGCGGCGCCAGGGCGTAGCAGATGGCGCGCGAGGAGATGGCGATCGTGCGCTGGGAGACCTGGCCGGGTTCGACCAGGCGGTGATAAGCGGCAGGCAACATGACCAGCGCGATAGCCAGCACCACCAGCGCCAGGGCTGCGGCGTGGCAGTCCTGGGCATAGACCGGCAGCTTTTCGAAACGGTCGTTGAAGACGGCAATGGCCTGGAAACCGAACAGTGCCTGGATACCGGGCAGTACCATGCGCGCCTCTTCAATGATGCGCCCCATCTGTTCCTTTAGCGACTCTTTCTCACTGTGCTCGTCCATGCTGCCGATTTTAGCGGGCAGCCTGTTTCGCAGGCGCGCGCCTGTTCCGTCACGACGCCATGTGCGACGAGCCGGGCGCCGTAGACGGACATATGGTCGTCATCGAAGTACAGCGCCTTGTCCTCCTTCACGGCATAACAGCGTGCCGCGTCGCAGAACAGCGATTCCGGTCGCAGGATGCGCACGCCGGCCGGCAACTCGCCCAGCCGTTGTTCCACATACGCGCTGCGGCGATGCCACCAGTCCGTGGTGACACCATCGACGGTATGCGGATCGCCTGCCTGGCGCACCAGCTTATCCACCTCGCGCGGCAATTCCGGCGCCTGCAGCACCACCGTCACGTCCTTCCCCGCGCTGATAAAGCGCCTAAGGATCGCCTTGTAGGAAGTCCAGATGGCATCGCGCGTGGCATCGCTGAATTCGTCCGGCAGGCGCGGATAAACGCCCTGGTGGTCGCCAAACAATGCGCTGTTCAGGCGGTAGCTGACTACCACCTGCTTGATATGCGGGTCGCCGGCAATGAAGTCGACCGTCTCGCGCGTCCAGTCGCTGCACCCGGGATTAAGGTCGGCACGCTGGTAGGACGGCGTGCAGCCGCTGAAGCTGAATTGGCGCACGCCCTGGTGGCTGTCTTGCAGTTCCACTGCCAGAGCGTAAGCCAGTTCGATCGCGTGGCTGTCGCCGAAGACGGCCCATTGGCCATCCGGGCCATTGAAGGCGCAGGCTTGCTGAGGCTTGCGGTAATCCAGCCCCTTGGTATGGCAGGCCGTTCTTTTGGGGCTGGGGATGGCGGTGCGCAGGACTTCCTGCTGCTGCGGCGAAGTCTTGACGCTCCGCATGCCGTCGGTCCTGTGCCCGGCCAAGCCGATGCCAAAGAACAGCAGCGAGCCGGCGATGGCGAAAGCAAAGACTTGGGGGCGGCCGAACTTGCTGCGGTTGCGGAACGGCTTCTCGACAAACTGCCAGCTAAGGTAGGCCAGCACCAGCGTGAGCACGACCAGGCAAGCCATCAGCGCGGGGCTGGGGCCGTCCATGCTGCGATGGCGCGCAAAGGCCAGGATGGGCTGGTGCCACAGGTAGGCGCTGTAGCTGACCAGGCCAACGCCGACCAGCACGCGGCTGCCCAGGACCTTGCCGACCGTGGTCGTGGGGGTGGCGAACAGGATGACCAGCGCGGCACCGACTGTGGGAAGCAGCGCATATACGCTGGGGAAAGGCGTGTATTTGCTGAAGGCGAAAACGCTGGTGGCGATCAGGGCCAGGCCGGCCAGGCTGGCGAGTTCGCGCGTGCGCGGCGAATGCTGGGCGGCGCCGGGGCGCGACATGTAGTACGCGCACAGGGCGCCAATTGCCAGTTCCCATCCGCGCGTGGGCAGCAGGAAGAAGGTGGCAGTTGGGTCCTTGGCGACGCCCCATTGCGCTGCGCCGAGGCTGGCCATGGCGGCCGCCACCAGCACTGCCAGCAGCAGTCGCTGGTCGCGGCGCCAGAACAGCATCAGGAACAGGGGGAACAGCAGGTAGAACTGCTCCTCTACGGCCAGGCTCCAGGTGTGGAGCAGGGGTTTGAATTCAGCGGAGGAGTCGAAGTAGTCGCTCTGTTGCCAGAACAGGATATTGGAGGCGAAGGCGACCACCGCCACCAGGCTTTGCGAAAAGCTTTTCAGGTCGTCCGGCACCAGCCAGAACCAGGCGAACGGCAGGCAGGCAAGCAGCAACAGGAACAGCGCAGGCAGGATGCGGCGCGCTCGCCTTTCGTAGAAATTGAGGATGGAGAACTGGCCCGCTTCCAGTTCATGGATCAGGATTGTCGTAATCAGGAAACCGCTGATGACGAAGAAGATATCGACGCCGACGAAGCCGCCGCCAAAGAACTGGAACCCTGCATGAAACAGGATTACCGGCAGGACCGCAACCGCCCGCAGACCATCAATTTCCCTGCGATATTCCATGGCATGCCCCCAGAATTCAACGCCAGAAGATACTACAAAATTATCATAAATGCAATATCTTGTGGCGTCGATGCCGCGGGGATTCAGGTTTCCTGCTCCTCACGCAGGCGGCGCCAGAGCGTGGTGCGGCTGATGCCCAGGTAGTCGGCCGCGGCGTCGCGCCGGCCGCCGAAGCGGGCCAGAACTTCGCTGACGCTTTCCGGCGCGACGGCACGCGGCGCGGTGCCCTCCGATGCGGCAGGCAGCTGCCCCGCGTGCGTGAGCGAACTGAGTTCGGGCGCAACTCCTGCAACAAAACTGGGCGTCAGGGCTTGCAGCGGTTCGGCGGCGAGGAACAGGGCCAGGCGTTCGGTGAGGTTGCGCAGCTCGCGCACGTTGCCCGGCCAGTCATAGCGCAGCAGCAAGGGCGCGCAGGCGGCCAGTTCGGCCGGCAGGTTGGGGTGGGCGCGCGCACCGAGGCTGGCCAGCGCCGTACGCAGCGACCACTCCGCCAGCGGCAGGATATCGGTGGGGCGCTCGCGCAGCGGCGGCAGTGAAAGGCGCAGCACGGCCAGGCGGTAGAACAGGTCGGCGCGGAAGCGGCCTTCGCGCACGCGCGTTTCAAGGTCGCAGTGGGTGGCGCTGATGATGCGCACATTGACGGGAATCGGCCGCGTGCCGCCGACCCGCACCACCTCGCGTTCCTCCAGCACGCGCAGGAGGCGGGTTTGCAAGGCGAGCGGCATTTCGCCGATTTCATCGAGGAACAGCGTGCCGCGGTTGGCTGCTTCGAACAGCCCGGCATGGCCGCCGCGCCGCGCGCCCGTAAAGGCGCCTTCTTCGTGGCCGAACAATTCCGATTCCAGCAGCGATTCGGCGATGGCGCCGCAGTTCACCGCGACAAAGGGCCGGTTGGCGCCGCCCAGGGTGCGCGGCGATTCGCGATGGATGGCCTGCGCCACCAGCTCCTTGCCGCTGCCGGTCTCGCCCTGGATCAATACTGTGGCCGGCGACTTCGCATACAGCACGACAGCCTGCCTCACACGTTCCATCGCTTCCGATTCGCCGCGCAGGTCGGCCAGCCCGTGCTTGGCGCGCAGGGTGTCGGCTACCACATGGCGCCGGCTGCGATTGGTTTCGAGCTGCGCCAGGCGCGCCAGTTCCAGTGCGTCGTCAAAGGCCTGGCGGATCGAAGCGGCAGAGTAGACAAACACGCCGGTCAAGCCGGCTTCTTCGGCCAGGTCGGTAATCAGGCCGGCGCCGACGATGGCCCTGATGCCCGAGGCCTTCAGGTCATTGATCTGGGCGCGCGCATCTTCTTCGGTGGCGTAGGTGCGCTGCTCGATCGGCACGCCGAAGGTGGCGGCGAATTCGGCCAGCGCCGGCATGTCGTCCTGGTAGGTGATGACGCCGATGCGGTCCGAAACCTTGCGGGCGCGGGCCAGGGCCTGCATGAAATCGAAGCCGCTGGCCTTGGCGATGACCACCGGTACCGAGAGGCGGCCTTTCAGGTAGGCTGCATTGGAACCTGCCGCTATCACCGCATCGCAGCGCTCCGTTGCCAGCCGTTCGCGGATATGGCGCGCGGCTTCGTCGAAACCGAGGTTGATCGGTTCGATATCGGCCAGGGCGTCATATTCCAGCGTGATGTCGCGGAACAGTTCGGACAGGCGAGAGACGGAAACCGTCCAGATGACGGGCTTGTCGGCCGGGTCGAAGGGCAGGGGAGTGGAATGTCGCATGTTTCACCCGAGGCGTTTCACGTGTTTCAACTTGAAACATTATACTCTGGCGAAGGCGTTGCAAGTGCTTGATTTTGCTGGACAGCCGTGGCTGGCACGCCGCTTGCACTATGGACGGCAACCCTCTCAATCACTCTTAAGGACATCATGAGACAATATTCCGCAGGCGCCGCCTTCCGCCAGGCCGTGCAAGAAGAATCCCCGCTGCAGGTGGTGGGCGCGATCAATGCCAACCACGCCCTGCTGGCCAAGCGCGCCGGCTTCAAGGCGATCTACCTGTCGGGCGGCGGTGTGGCTGCCGGCTCCCTGGGCCTGCCGGACCTGGGCATCTCCAACCTGGACGATGTGCTGACCGACGTGCGCCGCATCACGGACGTGTGCGACCTGCCGCTGCTGGTGGACGTGGATACCGGCTTTGGCGCCTCCGCCTTCAACGTGGCGCGCACCGTGAAGTCGATGATCAAGTTCGGCGCCGCTGCCATGCATATCGAAGACCAGGTTGGCGCCAAGCGTTGCGGCCACCGTCCGGGCAAGGAAATCGTCTCGAAGGGCGAGATGATCGACCGCATCAAGGCCGCCGTGGATGCGCGCACCGACGAAAACTTCGTCATCATGGCGCGCACCGATGCGCTGGCGGTGGAAGGCCTGGATGCGGCAATCGACCGCGCTGTCGCGTGCGTGGAAGCCGGCGCCGACATGATCTTCCCGGAAGCGATGATTTCGCTCGACATGTACAAGCAGTTTGCAGCGGCCGTGAAAGTGCCGGTGCTGGCCAATATCACCGAGTTCGGCTCGACCCCGCTGTTCACCGTGGAAGAGCTGAAGTCCGCCGACGTCGGCCTGGTGCTGTATCCGCTGTCCGCTTTCCGCGCCATGAACAAGGCTGCCGAGAACGTGTACAGCGCGATCCGCCGCGATGGCACGCAGAAGAACGTGGTCGACACCATGCAAACCCGCGCCGAACTGTACGAGCGCATCAACTATCACGATTTTGAACAAAAACTGGACGCGCTGTTCGCAGCGGCCAAGAAATAATTGAGGAGAAGACCACCATGACCGAACAAGCCCCAGCCTTCAAGCCAAAGAAATCCGTCGCCCTGTCCGGCGTTGCAGCCGGCAATACCGCCCTGTGCTCCGTCGGCAAGACCGGCAATGACCTGCACTACCGCGGCTACGACATCCTGGACGTGGCCACCACCTGCGAATTCGAAGAAATCGCCTACCTGCTGGTGCATGGCAAGCTGCCGAACATCGCCGAACTGAAAGGCTACAAGAAGAAGCTGAAGTCCCTGCGCGGCCTGCCGCAAGGCGTGAAGTCGGCGCTGGAAGCGCTGCCTGCGTCCGCCCACCCGATGGACGTGATGCGCACCGGCGTGTCCGTGCTGGGCTGCTGCCTGCCGGAGAAGGATGACCACAACATCGCCGGCGCGCGCGACATCGCCGACCGCCTGATGGCTTCCTTCGGCTCCATGCTGCTGTACTGGTACCACTACAGCCACAACGGCAAGCGCATCGACGTGGAAACCGACGACGAAACCATCGGCGGCCACTTCCTGCACCTGCTGCACGGCGAGAAGCCATCCGAATCCTGGGTGCGTGCAATGCACACCTCGCTGATCCTGTACGCGGAGCACGAGTTCAACGCTTCCACCTTCACCAGCCGCGTGATTGCCGGTACCGGTTCCGACATCCATTCCGCCATCACCGGCGCGATCGGTGCACTGCGCGGCCCCAAGCACGGCGGCGCCAACGAAGTGGCACTGGACATCCAGCAGCGCTACGAAAACGCCGACGAAGCGGAAGCGGACATCCGCAACCGCGTCGCCAACAAGGAAGTGGTGATCGGCTTCGGCCACCCTGTGTACACCATTTCCGACCCGCGCAATGTGGTGATCAAGGAAGTGGCGCGCTCCCTGTCGCAGGAAGCCGGTTCGATGAAGATGTTCGACATCGCCGAGCGCCTGGAATCCGTGATGTGGGAAATCAAGAAGATGTTCCCGAACCTGGACTGGTTCTCGGCCGTGTCGTACCACATGATGGGCGTGCCGACCGCCATGTTCACGCCGCTGTTCGTGATCTCGCGTACCTCGGGCTGGGCAGCCCACGTGATCGAACAGCGTATCGACAACAAGATCATTCGTCCAAGCGCCAACTACGTCGGCCCTGAAGACCTGGCCTTCGTACCTCTGAAGGACCGCAAGTAATGAATACCCAATACCGCAAGCAACTCCCGGGCACCAAGCTGGATTACTTCGACGCGCGCGAAGCGGTCGATGCGATCAAGCCGGGCGCCTATGCCACGCTGCCGTACACCTCGCGCGTGCTGGCGGAAAACCTGGTGCGCCGCTGCGATCCCGCCATGCTGACCGCGTCGCTGTCGCAGCTGATCGAGCGCAAGCGCGACCTGGACTTCCCATGGTTCCCGGCGCGCGTGGTGTGCCACGACATCCTGGGCCAGACCGCGCTGGTGGACCTGGCCGGCCTGCGCGACGCCATCGCGGAGCAGGGCGGCGATCCAGCCCTGGTCAACCCGGTGGTGCCGACCCAGCTGGTGGTCGACCACTCGCTGGCCGTGGAATGCGGCGGTTTCGATCCGGATGCGTTCAACAAGAACCGCGCCATCGAAGACCGCCGCAACGAAGACCGCTTCGACTTCATCAACTGGACCAAGAAGGCGTTCCAGAACGTCGATGTGATCCCGCCGGGTAACGGCATCCTGCACCAGATCAACCTCGAGCGCATGTCGCCGGTGATCCAGGTGACTGACGGCGTGGCCTATCCGGACACCCTGGTCGGCACCGACTCGCATACCCCGATGGTCGATGCGCTGGGCGTGATCGCCATCGGCGTGGGCGGCCTGGAAGCGGAAACCGTGATGCTGGGCCGCGCGTCCTGGATGCGCCTGCCGGACATCATCGGCGTTGAGCTGACCGGCAAGCCGCAGCCAGGCATTACCGCCACCGACATCGTGCTGGCGCTGACCGAATTCCTGCGCAAGGAAAAAGTGGTCTCGGCTTACCTGGAGTTCTACGGCGAAGGTTCGGCCGCGCTGACCCTGGGCGACCGCGCGACGATCTCGAACATGGCGCCTGAATTCGGCGCCACGGCGGCCATGTTCTCCATCGACGCGCAGACCATCAAGTACCTGAAGCTCACCGGCCGCGACGACGAACTGGTGGCGCTGGTGGAAACCTACGCCAAGCACACCGGCCTGTGGTCGGACGACCTGGCGAAGGTGGAGTACGAGCGCGTGCTGAAATTCGACCTGTCGACCGTGGTGCGCAATATCGCCGGCCCGTCCAACCCGCACAAGCGCGTCCCGACGTCCGAACTGGCCGCGCGCGGCATCTCGGGCGTGGTGGAAAACGAGCCTGGCAAGATGCCGGATGGCGCCGTGATCATCGCCGCCATCACCAGCTGCACCAACACCAACAACCCGCGCAATATGATCGCTGCCGGCCTGCTGGCACGCAATGCGAACAAGGCCGGCCTGCTGCGCAAGCCGTGGGTCAAGTCCTCGCTGGCGCCGGGCTCGAAAGCCGTGACGCTGTACCTGGAAGAAGCCGGCCTGATGCCTGAACTGGAAAAACTGGGCTTCGGTGTTGTGGCTTACGCCTGCACCTCGTGCAACGGCATGTCCGGCGCGCTGGACCCTGTGATCCAGAAAGAAGTGGTGGAACGCGACCTGTATGCCACCGCCGTCCTGTCGGGCAACCGCAACTTCGACGGCCGTATCCACCCATACGCGAAGCAAGCCTTCCTGGCTTCGCCGCCGCTGGTGGTGGCCTACGCCATCGCCGGCACCATCCGCTTCGATATCGAAAAAGACGTGCTGGGCCATGATGCGTCGGGCAAGGCGATCACCCTGAAAGACCTGTGGCCGAGCGACGAAGAGATCGATGCGATCGTGGCGAGCAGCGTCAAGCCGGACCACTTCCGCAAGGTCTACATCCCGATGTTCGCGCGCAGCGAAGAAGCTGCCGAACGCGCTGAGCCGCTGTACGACTGGCGTCCGCAATCGACCTATATCCGCCGTCCGCCGTACTGGGAGGGCGCGCTGGCAGGCGAGCGCACCCTGAGTGGCATGCGCGCGCTGGCTGTGCTGGGCGATAACATCACCACCGACCACCTGTCGCCGTCGAACGCGATCATGATGGATTCCGCGGCAGGCGAATACCTGCACAAAATGGGCCTGCCGGAAGAGGACTTCAACTCCTACGCCACCCACCGCGGCGACCACCTGACCGCGCAACGCGCCACCTTCGCCAACCCGACGCTGAAGAACGAAATGGTGCGCAATGCCGACGGCAGCATCAAGGCCGGTTCGCTGGCCCGTGTCGAACCGGAGGGCAAAGTCACGCGCATGTGGGAAGCCATCGAGACCTATATGGACCGCAAGCAGCCCCTGATCGTGATTGCCGGTGCCGACTACGGCCAGGGCTCATCGCGCGATTGGGCTGCGAAAGGCGTGCGACTGGCCGGCGTGGAAGCGATTGTTGCTGAAGGCTTCGAGCGTATCCACCGCACCAACCTGGTGGGCATGGGCGTGCTGCCGCTGGAGTTCAAGCCGGGCGTGAACCGCCTGACCCTGGGCATCGACGGCACCGAGACCTTCGACGTGATCGGCGAGCGCGCACCGCGTGCCACGCTGACCCTGGTGATCAACCGCAAGAACGGTGAACGCGTGGAAGTGCCGGTCACCTGCCGCCTCGATTCGTCGGAAGACGTGTCGATTTATGAGGCAGGCGGCGTGCTGCAGCGCTTCGCACAGGACTTCCTCGAATCTGCAAAGGCGGCGTAAATGACCCATAAACCGCAAATCAAGGTGCCGGCCACGTATATGCGCGGCGGCACCAGCAAGGGCGTGTTTTTCCGGCTGCAGGACTTGCCGGAAGCCGCCCGAGTGCCAGGCAAGGCGCGCGACGCCTTGCTGCTGCGCGTGATCGGCAGCCCCGATCCGTATGGCAAGCAAATCGACGGCATGGGCGGCGCGACTTCGAGCACCAGCAAAACGGTGATCCTGTCCGCCTCCACCCGTTCCGACCACGACGTGGACTACCTGTTCGGCCAGGTCAGCATCGACAAGGCCTTCGTCGACTGGAGCGGCAACTGCGGCAACCTGTCGGCTGCCGTGGGCGCATTCGCGATCAGCGGCGGCCTGGTAGCGCCGGCCCGCGTCCCGCGCGACGGCATGGCGGTGGTGCGCATCTGGCAGGCCAATATCGGCAAGACCATCATCGCCCACATACCGATGACGAATGGCGAAGTGCAGGAAACCGGCGACTTCGAACTCGATGGCGTGACCTTCCCGGCCGCCGAAGTGCAGCTCGAGTTCATGGATCCCGCGGCGGAAGAAGAGGGCGCTGGGGGCTCGATGTTCCCGACCGGCAGCCTGGTCGACGACCTGGAAGTTCCTGGCATCGGCACGCTGAAGGCCACCATGATCAATGCCGGCATCCCGACTATCTTCGTCAATGCCGACGCCATCGGCTACACCGGTACCGAGCTGCAGGAGGCGATCAACGGCGATGCGGCGGCATTGGCAAAGTTCGAGACCATTCGCGCCCACGGCGCGGTGCGCATGGGCCTGATCAAGGACGTGTCGGAAGCGGCCACCCGCCAGCACACGCCGAAGGTGGCCTTCGTCGCAGCTCCCGCCAGCTACACCGCATCGAGCGGCAAGCAGGTGCAGGCCGGCGACATCGACCTGCTGGTGCGCGCGCTTTCCATGGGCAAGCTGCATCACGCGATGATGGGTACTGCCGCCGTGGCAATCGGCACGGCGGCCGCCATTCCCGGCACGCTGGTCAACCTGGCTGCCGGCGGCGGCGAGCGTGAAGCGGTGCGCTTCGGCCATCCTTCCGGCACGCTGCGGGTCGGTGCGCAGGCCACGCAGGAAAACGGCGAGTGGACCGTGAAGAAAGCCATCATGAGCCGCAGCGCGCGCGTCCTGATGGAAGGCTGGGTGAGGGGGCCGGCCGAATAAGCTTCAAACGCCCGGCCAGCCGGCCGGGCGCCTGCTCACAGGTTGGGAATCACCGTAATTGCCAGGATCGGCTGGTCCGGGTATTCGTCAAGATCGCCAAAGCCGGTGATTTCGAGGCCGCCGTATTCTGGGCCGGTGTATAGCACACCTTCCGCGTCGTCGTAGTTCAGGCTCGCGTGCGCGAGCAAGTCGCTGACCTGGTCGCCCAGGCCAATCTGTCCGGGCAAGCGGCCTTGATAAACATTGACTGGCTTTTGTTCGTCTTTGACGGATTCGAATTGCCAAGCCTTAACAGCATGAACTTTCCCTTGCCGAACGACGATGCCGAGCGCACGCGGATCGACGCCGGGATGGTCGGGCGAAGCATAGAACGTTCGCCAGTTCGCCAATTCCCTGTCGCGGACGCTGAAAACATATATGTCGTCGTCGCCGGATTTGCTCTTCTTCAGTTCCAGCACAGGGGACCGTACGAACTGGTACACGCTCTGCTCGATACGGTAGCGTGAGAGCATGGTCTCGAGTCGTTCCGCATCGATTCCAATCGGGATTCCTGCCAGCGAGATGGATGGAACGATCGGTTCAGTCCAATCGATGGCTGCAAATTGCATTGCTTCTGTCACTTCGGTATCCACGTATTAGTTTCCGGATCAAAGATGATTTCCTGCCCTTTTGGCCGCGGGCATGCTGTTGATGAACACCTTGCCGCTGCCGGTCGCCACCTTTTCCGTATCCGTATGCTTGTCGCATTTGGCAGTGTCGAGATGGGCACGGATGGCGCGCAGGCCCTCCTTGGGCGCCCAGCTCATGGTGCTCAGGACTTCGCCGATGCCGCCGCCGGCTGCTGCCGCACCGCCAATGATGGCAGCAGCAGCCAGGCCGCCGGTACCGACGACAGCGACCGCCGTGACGGCGATGGCCGCGGCTGCAATGACGCCGGCCAGCAACCAGCTTATGGTCGGGCTATGGCCGATCGGGTCGTTCAATCTTGCTGCTGCCTGGGTCGTCTCTAACCTTTAGCTATTTCATAAGGACGGCAATTTTTCTTCAAGCGCGGCCAACATGCGCGCCACTGCCGCGCCAGCGTTACTCTGTGTTTTGCCGATGGCGCTCCGCAGCTGCGTTGCCTTGCCGGTGATATCGAGCCCATCACAGGCCAATGCATTGATGGAGTCGAGCGCCGCAACGGTCACGTCATCATTCCCAATCATCATAAGCGTCGCCAGCAAATCGAAACTCCGCTCCTTATCTGCGGACTCGCTGAGCGTTTCCGCGCACGACACCTGCCAAAGCGCCGGGCGTTCCTTCACCAGCTGTTTCAATCCCGCCCACTCTTCATCGGAAAAGCTCTGCAGGAATTCAATGGCGCCGGACATCCCGACGTCAGACCAATAGTCATCGCATTCCCTTACTCCGTTGAGCATTGCATCATATTGGTTCAGCATGGGAGTGCTGCGCGAGGCCCGGGCACCTGTCACTTCAAGAGAGCGATCAATCGCTGCACGTCTTCGGCACGTGTGCTGCCTTGAGCGGTCAACTGGTTCAGTATTTGCTGCAGCCTTCCCAGCATGGAAACCGGCAGTTCAATCTCCATGTCGTCCAGTTGGCTGGCAGAGATTGCCGCGACATCGAGATAGGGAGTCGACGCAAGCAGGGTGGTCAGGACACCGGCACTGCCATTGCCTGCAAAGTCGCCAACCGCTTCAGCGCAGCGCTCCTGAACGCATGCGGAGTATGACAGGACCCTGGATTGCAGATCGCGCCACTCTTCGTCGCTGAACTTGTGCAAGGATTCGCTTGCCATCTCGAGATTGTATTCAAACCATGGAGAGGTCTCATTGCCAAGCAGCCGTTCGAATTCACCCAGGGCACTTTCATTCATTGTTGATCCTTCTTCGTTTTGATTCATAGTCCGTTGCCGCCGGTAGGGAACGACGATGTGATCACCCCGTTTTCCGTGATCACTTGCCACTCAACGCCGTTGATCGTGTCGGTATGTAATACTCGTTTTACGCCGTTCGATTCGCCGAGCAGCCTGCCGGGTCCTTTGGAGGTGATCTCTCCCGCCCGCAAAATGTCTGCATTGCTCCAGCTTTTCGGCGCGATGGTGTGGGTGTTCGGAGATTTACCCTTGGACCAGCCCCATGTTCCATCTTTACGCACGATCATCATTTTAAAGTCTTTCACCGAGATGGTCCCGTCCGGGTTGACGACGGTTTTATCATGACTCATTGTGTAGTTCGGGGACTTCAGGACATCCGGAGAATGGCCGCCGATAATATTGTTGGTTCCGGGCTTCGACTCTCCAAACAGGATCTTGGAGTCGATTTTTGAAAGCGGCCCAATGAAGTCCGGGTCGCCTGGCACGGGCGGCGGCTTTGGTGCTTCAAGCCCTTCGGCTGCCATCACGCTTACCGGCTGGTTTCCAGCGGCCTTCCAGTTTGCGGCATATTTCCCGCCAAGCATTCCCCCCAGGAAGCTGCCTGCCAGCATTGACCACTTTTGGCCGTCGGACCCCTCGCCGAATAACTTCCCACCGAGCATACTGCCGCCGAAGCCGCCCGCGATGCCGCCAACCAGCCCGCCAATTGCAACGACCGGACCTGCAAGGACGACTGCCGCACCAGCACCCACCACGAACAAAGCCACGTGCACCCACGTCGGCACCAGGTCTTCCGCATGGATCTCGTCGGTCTGCACGGTCGCGCCCCCGATATTGACGTTGGGAGAGCCCTTGGTGATGGTGGCGCTGCAGGTGGTCTTGTCGTCCACCCTTGCCGCGGGCATGCTGTTAATGAATACCTTGCCGCTGCCGGTCGCCACCTTTTCCGTATCCGTATGCTTGTCGCATTTGGCAGTGTCGAGATGGGCACGGATGGCGCGCAGGCCATTGGTGAATACATTGGGCGAGCCGGTGGCGTTGACCTTGCCGACTTCCTCCTTGGGGGCCCAGCTCATCGTGCTTAGCACTTCGCCGATGCCGCCGCCGGCTGCTGCCGCACCGCCAATGATGGCAGCTGCGGCCAGGCCGCCGGTGCCGACGACAGCTACTGCCGTCACTGCGATGGCCGCTGCTGCGATGACGCCGGCCAGCAGCCAGCTCATGGTCGGACTATGACCGATCGGGTCATTCAGCCTTGCTGCCGCTTGCGCCATGGCTAGGCCGCCTGCTGTTCGAGGAAGCTGCGCACCGCGTCAAGATGCGGAAGGCCTGGAACATCCAGCGGAGGGTCGTAGATCGCCGCCAGGTGCAGGTCATCAAGCAGGGTTGTGGCCTCAGGATCCGGGTGGGCGGCAAGGTAGTACATGCCGGTGTTGCGCAAGCCCGGATCGTAGGAATTCGGCGCAGTGAAGTGTGGCTGCAGCCGGTTGCCTGCGGCATCGAAGAATGCCCAGGCTTCCAGTTCCACTTCGCGCGGATCTGTCTTGCGGCAGGCTTCGGCCTGGTTCGCGAAGACGTGCAGGCTGCGCCGCCGGGCGGACAGTGCAAAGGTGTAAGGCTGGGTGGCGGTTGCCACCTTGCGTTTGGGGGCGGCTGCCGCGACGCTCAGGGGCTTGCGAAGCGTCATGCTGGCCAGCAGGCCATCGAACGCCGTATTCCATTCCTCGCTGAAGGCCTCCAGGCAGGTGGCGGCAATCATCATGGCCTGGCGGGTTCCGGCCGCAGGACCCTCGACCAGCACGATGGCCTGCCGTTGGTGCATGAAGTTGCCGTCCTTGCGCCAGCTATAGGCCAGTTCGATGGCCGGCGAACCGCCGACCAGGCAATCCTTCAGTCCACGCAGCTGAAAACGGGGGAGTGCACGGGCCAGTTCCTTGTGCAGCCGGTCGCCGAAATCGGCCAGGCTTTCCTCCGGGGGAACTTCGGCGTGGCTGATGACGACGCTGAATTCGCTGGGCCCATCATCGCGCATCACGAACATGTGCATGGATTTGTCTTTGAGCCGGGCCGGCAGCTCGAAGGTGGCGCTGTTGGTGTGGTATTGCATCGTTGTCGGTTCCTACTTGTTCAGGTCGATACGGTCGCTGCCGACGATGTCGACATATTTGCCCTGGATGGTGATGGTGCCGTCGGCGCGCAGTTCGATCTTGCTGTCGCCGACCTGCAGCGTGATGTCGGTTTTAGCCGTCAGGTGGATGTGCTGGGTCTCCGATTTGATGTCGACGTACTTGCTGGCGCCTACTTCCACGTGCTCGGTTTCGGCCTTGAGCGTCATGTGTTTCTTGGCCGTAGCGCCGATATGCTCCGTCTCGGCTTTCAATTCCACGAATTTTTTTGCCGTGGCGCCGATATGCTCTGTTTCAGCCACCACTTCGACGTGTTTTTTCGCGGTCAGGGCGATGTGCTCGGTCTCCGCGGTCAGCGCGATATGCTGCTTTGCTTTCAGGTCGATGAATGCGGTCTCGGATACCATCTCGATCTGCTGCTTGACCGTGTTGCGCTGGTAGCCCTGGCTCACCGTGTTGGTCTGGTGCGGGCCGTTGACCGTGGTCGCGTGCGCGTTCTGCACGGTGGTGACCATGTCTTTTTGCGCGTGGATGTTGATCAGCTCCGAACCCTTGGCGTCGTGGATCACCATCTCGCTGTAGCCGCCGCCGCCCGGCGTGGAGCGGCTCTTGAAGCCCATCATGTGGGCGCCGTCGGGCAAGGCGTAAGGCGCCGGCTGGTCGGCGTTGAACAGGCGGCCGGTACACACTGGCCGGTCAGGATCGCCTTCCAGGTAGTCGATCAGCACTTCCTGCCCGATGCGCGGGATGGAAACCGTGCCCCAGCCCTTGCCGGCCCACGGTTGCGAAACGCGGATCCAGCAGGAGCTGGCTTCGTCGCGGCGGCCGTAGCGGTCCCAGTGGAACTGCACCTTGATGCGCCCATACTGGTCGGTGTGGATCTCCTGCCCCTTGGGACCGACCACGGTGGCAGTTTGCGGGCCAGGCATGCGCGGCGCACGGTGTTCGCGCACGGGGCGGTAAGGAATCTTGCGGCGGATCGCGGTGAAGCTGTTGCGGTACACGTCTTGCTGGTCGCTGGCGAAGAAATTGTTGCGGCAATTGACCTGCACGCCGATGACCAGGAAGTCGTTGTCCTTTTCGTCTGTGATGTCGAACCAGTGATGGCCGTGCAGCTTGAAGGTATGGCCCGGCGCCAGGCCGCGGCAATCGGATTCGCCGGCAAACAGCTTGGCCTGCCATTCCATGGCTTCCATGCGCAGTTGCGCCTCGCGTTCGCCGCCGTCGCGGTCCCTGTACGAAAACGCCGGGTTGCCGTCATAGACTTCAAGCGTCGGCACGTCGCCCTGGCGCGCGGCAGTCGGCAGCTCCACGTATTGCACCGTGTTGGGGGACTTGAAGTCGAAGGTGTTGAGGGCGACCTTGGTCGGCTGCAGTACGCGCCTTGCGGTGAAGGCGGTGACTGCATCGCGGTCATGCCAGCGGTTGCCGCCATTGAACTCGATGTCGGCATGTGCCGATTGCGGCGGGCAGAAGGTGCTGTCGCGCGAGTCGTCACTGATCACCATGACGTGGCCTTCTTCGCTGTGTTCAAAATAGTAGAACAGGCCGTACTTCTCCATCAGGCGGCTGACAAAGTGCTCGTCGGTTTCGTCGTACTGGACGATGTAGTTTTCCGGCAGGTAGGTCTTGGCGGTCCTGAATTCGTAGGCTGCCAGGCTGCCGTAATCGGAGGCGAAGACCTGCGTCAGCACGTCGACGACGCTTGCGTCCTGGAAGATGCGCGAGTTGGTGCGGCGTTGCAGGAAGGCCAGCCAGGGTACGATTTCGGCGTGGTAGAAGGCGAATCCGCCGTCCGAGCGGCTAAAGCCGAACACGTTGACGTAGCCGTTGATGAAATGCTCGCTGCCGTCGGCCTGGCGTACGCCGACGCTGACGTTCTTGCCCAGCAGGTCTTGCAGGTCGATGCTGGAGCTCTTGGAGAGCAAGCCAAGCGTGAAGCGGTAGGGCGATGACAGCCTGGCTTCGCCGGTGACTGTTTCGACCAGCAGTGCCTTGTCGCCTTCCAGCGGCGAGTAAAAGCGCAGCAGGCGGCTGCCTTCGTGGAATGCGGCAAACGGACCGCCGCCGACGGCCTGTTGCAACGCCGCCAGGCGTGGCTTCATGACAGCCGGTGCATATTCCGGTGCCGGCGACATGAAATCCTTGATCGCCAGGCCAGCCAGCGGGTGTTCTTCGATGTGGAGCGCTTTGGCGATGGCCGGCGTGGCGGCCGGCCCGGCTTCTTCGGCAGCGAGGGTGTCCGCAGCCAGCGCCTTGCTGGAAGGGGCCTCGCCGCCCAATCCCTGCGCGGCCCAGGTGGACGCGCCCTGCGCCAGCGCTGCGGAAGGCGCCTGGCCTCCCGTCATCGCGCCCAGTCCGGCGCCGATCGCGGTCTGCGCCAATTGCTCGGCGGCTGGCGGCAGCTTGGCTTGCGCGGCCAAGTCAACTGCGGTGGGGACTATGGTGTCGGCCAATTTGCCAACCAACGGGGACGAGCCTGGCACCTCGCCCAAGGGCGACGACGCGAGCGCAGTCTTGCCATCCAATGGACCAAACGACATTCGGGCAACTCCTATCAATTATCAAGTTGCGATAAGCGTGGATTTCACGTACTTATCAAATAAGCAAACTTGCGGACGATACCAAATTGCGCCGAATCCTTACGCACAGTTGAACTGGGGCCGGCGAGTGCTGCGTGGCGGCAAAAACACATGTTCATGTTGTAACAATGCCAGCAAATCCGGCCTTTCCTTTGACTAGCCAGTTTTGTACGCTATGATCGGCTGGATACCCCCGGAGTCCAGGCGTACATGAATTCTGTTTCGAGTAATGTTGAAGTTGTGGCCAATGCCTTGCAATTGGTCGGAATGCCAGCTTGCGCCTGCGATGCCGACGGCCTGGTGTTCGCTTCCAACTCCGAGTTCGACGCCTTGCTGCAATCCGATCCGCGCGGCCGCAATGTCGTGGACATGTTTGCCCGCCATGTGCGCGCCGAAGCCAGTGCGCAGTTGAATGCCGCGCTGGTGGTGTCCGCGGCCTTGCCGAATATGGCGCCGCGCACCGCGCCAAAGTGGGACAGCGTGCTGACCAACGCCAGCGGCCATTACGTCGCCGTGCAAATGACAGTCAAGGCGCTGCCGGGCGGGCTGGATGGGGGCGCCACCATCATCTTCAATGACATCAGCAGCGCCCAGCGCGACCAGCGTGCACTGCGCAAAGCCATGCTGGAGCAGCAGGCGATCCTGGAGAATGCTGCCGTCGGCATCATCCTCGCCAAGAATGGCTATGTCGTCGAATGCAATATGCGCGCCGCTGAAATGTTCGGCTATGCACGGCAGGAGCTGGAGGGCGCGCCCAGCGACATCCTGTATCCGACGCCGGAAGAAGCACTGCGCATGCGCACCGAATACTTCCCGGTGCTGGCCCAAGGCACGCCGCTGACGCTGGAACTGCAATTGCGCCGCCGCGATGGAAGCCTGTTCTGGTGCCGCTCCAACGGCCGTGCCCTGGACCCGGCCGATGCCCGTGAAGGCACGGTCTTCATCCTGGAAGACATCAACGAGCAGCGCATGGCGACCGAAGCGATGGGGCGCCTGTTGCTGGAGCAGAAAGCGATCCTGGACAACGCGTCGGTCGGCATCCTGTTTACCAAGAACCAGGAAATCATGACGGTCAATCCGCGCATGGCCGAAATGTTCGGCTATACGCTGGAAGAACTGCGCGGCCGCCACGCTTCAATTCTTTTTGAGAACGTGGAGCAGCACACGGCCTTCGGCCTGCAGGCTGGGCCCTTGCTGGCCGCCGGCCAACTGTTCGAGCTGCGCGAGTGTGAGCTGATGCGCAAGGACGGCGCCATCATCTGGTGCCGCGTGCGCGCCCAGGCAGTCGACCAGGAGCACAACGCAGGCGGCACCATCTGGATCCTGGAGGACGTGACCGTCTCACGCCAGACCCAGATGGAAGTCGAGGCCATCATGACCAATGCCTCGATCTCGATCCTGTTTACGAAGAACCGCCTGATCACGCGCTACAACCGCGGCTTTGCCGACATGTTCGGCTACCACGGTGAAGAAGCGCTTGGCATGCCGGGCCGCGCGATTTACCCTGACGACGAAACCTACAAACAGATCGGCGCTGTTGCCGGCCCGCTGCTTAGCCAGGGCAAGCACTTCCACTCCGAAACGCTGATGCGGCGCAAGGATGGCAGTGATTTCTGGGCGCAACTGATCGGCTACGTGGTGAACCCGGACGACCCGACCCAGGGCACGATCTGGATCATCGAAGACCGCACCGCGCAAAAGCATGACGAAGAATCGCTGCGTAATGCGCTGCTGGAGAACCAGGCGATCCTGGACAGCGCGGTCATGGGCATATCGGTCTGTGAAAAGGGCCGCAACCTGCGCTGCAACGCCAAGATGGAAGAGTTGTTCGGCTACGGCCCGGGCGAGATGGCCGGCGTCAGCGTGCAGACCTTCTACCCCGACCTGGCTGCGTGGGAGTCGGCACGCAAGGCGACGGAAAAGGATTTCCTGGCCGGGCATGCCAGCTCTTATGAATACCAGCTGGTGCGCAAGGATGGCAGCAGTTTCTGGGCGCGCCTGTCGGGGCGTCCCTTCGACATGGCCGATCCCAAAGGCCGCTCGGTTTGGCTGATCGATGACGTGACCTCGCGTCGCGAAGCTGCCGAAGCAGTGCGCCGCGCGCGCGACGAACTGGAAGTGCGGGTGCTGGAGCGCACGGCCGAACTGGCAGGCGCCAACGCGCAACTGCAGGCCGAAATCGTGGAGCGCCGCCAGGCCGAGGCCCGCGTGCACCACATGGCTTACCATGACAGCCTGACCGGCTTGCCCAATCGCGCGCTGCTGGCCGACCGCCTGGACCGTGCCATGCTGGCCGCGCAGCGTTCCGGGCACCGCCTGGCCGTGATGTTCATCGACCTTGACCGCTTCAAGACCATCAACGATTCACTGGGTCACATGACGGGCGACGCCTTGTTGAAGGAAGTGGCGGCGCGCCTGGTGGGAGCGGTGCGGGCCAGCGATACCGTGGCGCGCCTGGGCGGCGACGAATTCGTGGTGCTGCTGCCCGGAATTCACAGCACGGATGAATCCAGCCACGTCGCGCAAAAGATCATCGACTTGCTGTCCGAGCCGATCCCGCTGGAAGGGCGCCTGCTGCACATCACGCCGTCGATCGGCATTTGCACTTATCCGGATGACGGCAGCGACGTTGCCACGCTGATGCGCAATGCCGACGCGGCCATGTACCATGCCAAGGCATCCGGCCGTAACAACTACCAGTACTTCAACGAAGAGATGAACATGGCGGCGGCCATGCATTTCGAAATGGAGAGCGCCCTGCGTTCGGCATTGCAGCTTGGTCAGTTCGAATTGCACTACCAGCCGATCATGGATATCGCCACGCGGCGCCTGGCCACGCTGGAAGTGCTGCTGCGCTGGCGCCGTCCGGCTGCCGGCCTGGTGATGCCGGACCAGTTCATTCCGCTGATCGAGGAGAATGGCCTGATCGTCCCGATCGGCGAGTGGGTGCTGCGCCGCGCCTGCGAGCAAAGCATGGAGTGGCAGCGCCAGGGCATGGCGCCGGTGCCGATGGCCATCAACCTGTCGGCGCGCCAGTTCATGCACCGCGGGCTGGTCGATTCGATCCGGCGCACGCTGGAGGAAACCGGCATCGACCCGGCGCTGATCGAATTCGAGATCACCGAAACTGCGCTGATGCAGCACGGCGAGCAGACGCTGGAAATCCTGGGACAGATCAACGCGATGGGTATCAGGCTGTCGATCGACGACTTCGGTACCGGCTATTCTTCGCTGGCGTATTTGAAGCGCTTCCCGGTTCGCAAGATCAAGATCGACCGCGCCTTCATCAAGGACCTGGAAGAAAGCGCGGAAGACCGCGCCATCGTGGCCGCGATCATCGCGCTGTCGGACAGCTTGCAGTTGTCGGTGGTGGCGGAAGGGGTGGAGACGGAAGGGCAGTTCCAGCTCCTGCGCGAACAGGGCTGTACTTATGCCCAGGGCTACCTGTTCTCGAAACCGGTGCTGGGCGTGCGCGCCCAGCTCATGATGGAACGCCAGGCCGCTTAAGCGCCCAGGGTCGCAATCACCGGCGCGTGGTCCGAAGGCTGCTGCCATTTGCGCGGCGCACGATCGATCACGCAAGAGACGCAGCGTTCTTTCAGTGGCGCCGAAAGCAGCACGTGGTCGATGCGCAGCCCTTTGTTCTTCTGGAAGCCCAGCATGCGGTAGTCCCACCACGAGAAGGACTTCTCCGGCTGTTCGAACAGGCGGAAGGAGTCGTGCAGGCCAAGGTCGAACAAGGCCTGCAGGGCGGCGCGTTCCTTTTCCGAGCAGAAGATGTCGCCTTCCATCGCCGGATCGTGGGTGTCGCGAATATCCGGCACGATGTTGTAGTCGCCCAGCACGGCCAGGTGCGGGTTGCTTGCCAGTTCCTCGCCCAGCCAGTCGCGGAAGCCGGCCATCCATCCCAGCTTGTAAGTGTACTTGTCCGAATCCAGCGCCTGGCCGTTCGGCACGTAGGCGTTCACCACGCGGATGCCGTTGATGGTGGCGGCAAGGATGCGCTGCTGTTCGTCCGGGTACTTCGGGTTGTTCTTGATCACGTCGGCCATCGGATGGCGGGACAGGATGGCGACGCCGTTGTAGGTCTTCTGGCCGTTGAACACCACCTGGTAGCCCATTTCCTCGATCTCCTTGACCGGGAACTTGTCGTCGGTAAGCTTGGTTTCCTGGATGCACAGCACATCCACCGGGTTTTCACCCAGCCATTTCGTAACGTGCGGCAAGCGAACGTTCAATGAGTTAACATTCCAAGTGGCTAATTTCATGTCGGACTTTCAAGTTGCGTGGGGGCAGATCTTATCAATACTCACTATGCTATGTGAAGCTGTCGTATTTGAGCCAAACAATGATTCTACGATGACATCAAAATTGTGCATTCTTGTCGCAAAAAGGTGCCGCCGTAAAAATAATTTCCAATAGTGCTTCATAGTTATCAGATTGGTACTAAAATTACGGTATGAACAACCGTAAATAACAATATACTTACAAGGTTGGTATCGAAGTTGTTTCCACTAAGCTGGGTGATTTGCTTATTTACAACGGATTTGAATATTGTCCTATGTCAATAAGTGGTAATATAGGGAAACTAATTCCGATTTTAACGAGCACTGCAAACTAAAGGAATACACATGCGATCTGCATTCGAAGCATGGGCGCAGAAGGACGGCCAAATCGTCCGTCGGCGCGAAGACAAGCCAGAAGAGTACCTGGTCTATGAGACACAACGTCGTTGGCTGATCTGGCAAGCGGCACTGGAACACGGCAAATCGCCAAGCGGCCGCAAGTCGGCCCGTGAGGCAAGCGCACGCGCAGCTTCCCAGCGCCCGCAAGCCATTGCGGCTGCTGACGCCGAAGTGCGTAACGAAGTCCTGAACGAAGTCCTCGACGCGTTCCAGGGCATCGGTGCGAACAGCATGGACGACATCATGCACGTCATCCAGGGTCTCCGCCAGAAACGCGGCCAGTCGGCTGACTGAGCCAGACTGCATGCCATCCAGGCTGAGTCGATTCGCGTTCGCTGCGCTGTGCGCAGCGGCGTTGGGTGGTTGTGCCACTTTATTCGACTCAACCGAGCAGTCCGTGCTGGTGCAGACCGTGCTGGATCACCAGCAAGTGTCCGCCATCGGCTGTGTGCTCTCCAATGACAGGGGGCGCTGGTTCGTGACTTCGCCGGGGCGGGTGACGGTGCATAAGAGCACCCAGCCGCTGGTGGTGGATTGTCGCCGCGAAGATGTCTGGGCTTATGACCAGATTGAAGCGCGCCAGAATGCCTCCAAGTGGGGCAACATCATTTTCACCCTCGGAGCTGGCCAGATCGTCGACAAGCAGACGGGCGCCGGTTTTGACCTGCCTTCCACGCTGACGGTTGTCCTGCAACGCGGGGAGGGTGCCGCTGCACGCGGTGCGCCGCCGCAGCAGCCGACGTCGTCGATCTACTAAAGCCCCAAAAAAATGGGGACGTACCCCCTTTTTAAAAGGGTACGTCCCCATTTCGTTTTGGGCTATCAGCCTGCGCGGCCGATCAGGAAGTTGGTCAGCATCGGCACTGGACGGCCGGTAGCGCCTTTGGCTGCACCGGATTTCCAGGCGGTGCCGGCGATATCGACGTGGGCCCATGGATACTTGCGGGTGAAGTTTTCCAGGAAGGCCGCAGCGGTGCAGGACGCGCCGCCCGGGGAGCCGATATTGGCCAGGTCGGCGAAGTTGGACTTCAGCTGGTCGTTGTACTGCTCGCCGATCGGCAGGCGCCATGCCGTGTCGCCGGTCGCTTTGCCCGATGCCATCAGGGCGTCGACCAGTGCATTGCCGGCTTCGTCGTCGCGCGCGAACACGCCGCTGTTGTGGTGGCCCAGGGCCACGATGCAGGCGCCGGTCAGGGTTGCCACGTCGATCACTGCCGCCGGGTTGAAGCGCTCGGCGTAGGTCAGGGCGTCGCACAGGATCAGGCGGCCTTCGGCGTCGGTGTTCAGGATTTCGATGGTCAGGCCATTCATCGAGGTGACGATGTCGCCCGGCTTGGTGGCGCGGCCCGATGGCATGTTCTCGCAAGCGGCCACGATGCCGACCACGTTGGACTTCAGGCCCATTTCGCCGATCGCGCGGAAGGTGCCGAGCACGGAGCCGGCGCCGCACATATCGTATTTCATCTCGTCCATGCCAGGACCGGCCTTAATCGAAATGCCGCCGGTGTCGAAGGTGATGCCTTTGCCCACCAGGACGGTCGGCGCATCCTTGGCTTTGCCGCCCTTGTGTTTCAGGACGATGAACTTGGGCGCCTGCTCCGAGCCGTTGGTGACGGACAGGAAGGAGCCCATCTTCAGGGCTTCCATCTGCTTGCGGTCCAGGATTTCCACTTCAAAGCCGAAGTCCTTGCCCAGCTTCTTGGCAACGTTGGCCAGGTAGGTTGGGGTGCAGACATTGGCGGACAGGTTGCCCAGGTCCTTGGTCAGTTCCATGCCGTTGGCGGTGGCCACTGCCTGCGACAGCGCCAGCTTGTTGCCGGCATTGTTCGCCACGGCCAGTGCTACCTTCCTGGGGCCGGCCCATGCCGGGTCTTTTTTGGATTTCTGCGCGTCGGTACGGTACACGGCATCGCGGCCGGCCAGTACGACGGAACGGATGGCCCAGTTGGCGTCGCGGCCTTTCACTTCTTCCAGTGGCAGTGCGATAATAGCGTCCGTCGATGCGACGGTGCCCAGCGCCTTGATGGCGGCGTTGATGGCGGAGCCGATGGCTTTTTCGGCAACGGCTTCGTCGGCGCCCAGGCCTACCAGCAGCACGCGTTCAGCGGCGGCGCCTTTCAGGCCGCGCAGCAGCAGGGTGGTGCCGGCTTTGCCGGTGATGTCGCCGGATTTCAGTGCAGCGGTGATCTCGCCTGCGCTGTCGAGGGCTTTAGCCGCTTTCGAGAGCTTCTTGTTTTCGAAAACGCCGACCACGATGCAGCCGCTTTTGGCGCTGGCGATGGTGTTCTTGGCGTCGAGTGCTTTTATGCTAAAGTCCATTTGGTTTCTCCTTAATTTTGTAGAACGAATTATAAACGTCGAATGATTTTCCATCGCGCCCTCCGCCGTGAGCTGGTCAGCTCTGCCGGGGCCACCTTTACGGTGCTGTTCTCAATCCTCCTGACGTGGACCCTGGTCACCATCCTCGGCCGAGCCGCAGGTGGCAAAGTCGCGTCCAGCGATGTCATCGCGCTCTTAGCGTTCGCAGCCCTGAATTATCTGCCAACTGTCCTCGTTTTCACCAGTTTTATTTCAGTCCTGATGGTGATCACCCGCACCTACAAGGATTCCGAGATGGTGGTGTGGTTTGCCTCGGGATTGAGCCTGACCCGCTTCGTCAGGCCGGTGCTGACGTTCGGCCTGCCGATTGTCCTGTTGACCGCCTTGCTCAGTTTTTATGCAACGCCTTGGGCGCGCGGCAAGAGTACTGAATATGTGGAGCGCTTCGCCAAGCGGGAAGATTTGCAGAAGGTCTCACCGGGGCAGTTCAAGGAATCGGCCTCCGCCAACCGCATCTTCTTTGTGGAAGGCGTCGCCGGCACCAATGCCGTGGTGCGCAATGTGTTCGTCAACCAGGTCGATGCCAAGGGCACTTCGGTGATCGTCGCCAGCGAAGGCGTGGTCGACGTGACGCCATCGGGCGACCGCTTCCTGGTATTGAAGAACGGCCGCCGTTACCAGGGCCAGCCGGGCGATGCAGATTTCCAGAGCATGGAATTCGAGCGTTACAGCATGCGCGTGACGCAGCAGTCGGCCGACACAGGCGACTCCAAGGATGCCAACACCATGACGACCGCCGCGCTGCTGGCTGACTGGAACGGTTTTACGAAGGCGGAGCTGATGTGGCGCATGTCGTTGCCGATCACCTGCCTGTTGTTGATCCTGGTGGCGATCCCGCTGGGCTTTGCCAACCCGCGCGCAGGCAGCGCAATCAACCTGATTATCGCGGTGCTGGTCTTCTTCACTTATAACAACCTGACCAAGGTGTTCGAGGCCAGCATCAAGCAGGGCAAGTTCAGCTTCGCCATGGGCTGGTGGCCTTTGCACCTGGCGGCCCTGGTGGCCGTGCTGGCGATGTTCGCCTGGCGCCTGAACGTGAACCACCGCTATCATCCGCGCGCCCTGTGGGCGGCCTTCAAGCGCGGAGGCGCCAGGAAATGAGTATCCTCCAGCGTTACTTCTTCGTCTCGATCCTGCAGGCGGTTGCCTTTGCGCTGGCCGCCCTGATTGGCCTGCAAGCCTTCATGGACCTGACCGGCGAGCTGCCGGCCGTGGGCAAGAACGGCTATGGCATGCAGCATGCGGCGCTTTACGTGCTGACCATGCTTCCGCAGCATGTGAATGAGGTGCTGCCGGTGGCCGCCTTGATCGGCACCATTTATACGATGGCGCAGTTTGCGTCGACGTCCGAATTCACGATCATGCGCGCCTCTTCGATGTCGACGCGCACCGCGGCGATCATGGTGGGCAAGGTCGGCCTGGTGCTGGTGGTGCTGGCGTTTATCTTCGGCGAACTGATTACGCCCCGCCTGGCGCCGCTGTCCGAGAAAATCCGGCTGACTGGCCGCGGCACGACGGTGTCGACCGAGTTCCGCTCGGGCATGTGGACCAAGGACATCGTGAAAAGCGCCGGCATGACGGGCGATGTAACGGGCACGCGCTTTTTCAACGTGCGCGAAGTGCGGCCGGATGGGCAACTGGTTGAGGTCAAGCTTTACGACTTCGATAACAGCTTCCGCCTGCGTTCACTGACCTTGGCGAAGACGGCCGATTTCCAGGGCAATAACACCTGGCGGCTGAATGAAGTCACCGAAAACATCTTCAGCAATCCGGCGTTGGCGGTAGACGGCGCGCAGGCGAACCTGGCCAACAACTATGCCCAGGCCACCAGCGTCGTGGAAGTCAAGCAGTACGCGAACAAGGAGCTGATCTCGGAAATCACACCGAAGATCATGTCGGTGTCCGGTTCCGACCCGGAGCGCATGTCGGCCAATGAGCTCGCGGTCTACACTCGCCACCTGCAGGAGAACAAGCAGGGAACCGAGCGCTTCAAGATCGCATTCTGGAAAAAGCTGTTCGACCCGCTGGCGATCTTCGTGCTGATGGCGCTGGCGCTGCCTTTCGCTTACCTGCACACACGTGCCGGCGGCGTGAGCCTGAAGATCTTCATCGGTATCATGATCGGCGTCAGCTTCCTGCTGGTGAATACGCTGTTCTCGCACATCGGCCTGTTGTCGGCGCTGCCGGCCTTCCTGACGGCGCTGATGCCTAGCCTGCTTTACCTGCTGCTGGCGCTGGGAGCACTTTACTGGGTGGAGCGTCACTAGCATGGGCCGCCGGGCACTGGTCCTGTTCGCGCACGGCGCCCGCTCCGCCAGTTGGGCCGCGCCGTTCGAACAGCTGCGTGACATGGTGGCGGCGCGCGCATCGGACGTCGATGTTTCGCTGGCCTTCCTGGAATTGATGTCGCCACGCCTGCCGGAGCAGGTGGCGTCGCTTGTTGCGCAGGGCATTGACGACGTGACGGTGGTGCCGGTGTTCCTGGGGCAGGGCGGGCATGTGCTGCGCGACTTGCCGCTGATCCTCGACGAAATGCGCCAGGCGCATCCCGGCGTTTCGATCCGTGCCGTGGGTGCAGTCGGGGAGGACCCAACCGTGCTGCGTGCGATGACGGATTACTGCGTTAGCTCGGTGGCCGATGGCGCCTGACCTGCCGCTGGTGGCGGCCATCCAGTCCGCATCCATCAAGGGCGATATTGCCGCCAATGTTGCGCACCATGTCAAACTGGCCAAGCAGGCGGCGGTGCTGGGTGCGCGGCTGGCGCTGTTTCCCGAACTTTCCCTGACCGGATATGAGCCGGACGTTGCCGCAGCCACGGCGTTGCGCGGCAACGATGCTCGCCTTGCGCCATTGGCCGTACTGGCGCAGCGCAGCGGCATGATCGTCGTGGCCGGTGCGCCGCTGCTGGTCGACGGCGCGCTGTACATCGGTGCCTTGTCCTTCCTGCCAGACGGCCGGGTGGCTGAATACACCAAGCAGCACCTGCATGTCGGCGAAGATGCGGTCTTCACTGCCGGCCATGGCGGCGCGATGCTTGACGTACAGGGTACTCCTGCCGCCTTGGCAATCTGCGCCGAATTCACGCATGCCAGCCATGCACAGGCCGCAGCTGCGGCGGGTGCCAAGCTGTATGCGGCGAGCGTGCTGGTCTCGCCTGGCGGCTATGGCAAGGACAGTGCGATCCTGCAGGGGCATGCGGCGCGCCACGCCATGCCGGTACTGATGGCAAACCATGGCGGTCCAACCGGCGGCTGGCAATCGGCCGGCCGCAGCGCACTGTGGGACGAGTGCGGGCAGCTGGTGGTGGAAGCGGGCGAAGGCGAATGCCTGCTGCTGGCCAGCCGCGCGGCTGGCGGCTGGCAGGGACGGTGGATTGAAGCGACCCAGGCGGATTAAGGGGCTGCCGGGGCGCCTTTGGCGTGCGATACCATGGCAGCGATAGTGCTGCCTGGATTGTCGAATTCGCGCTGCACGGCATCGCGCAGGGCTTCCGACTTCAAGGAGTCGAGTGCAGCGGCACTGGCCTTGGCCACCTCTTCGTCTTCGCCCAGACGGCGGAACACTTCAACGACCAGGCGTACTTCTTTGGTGTAATTCAGCACGAACGCCAGCAGCTGCGGGGCGGAAGAGGTGTTGCCGCGCTTGGCCAGGTCTTCGGCGAAATCATTGACGCGCTTGGCCAGGGCCGTGATGCGGGCAACCGGGTCGGGCAGGTAGCGGCGCGCCAGCTGGAAGTCCTCAACCGCCACCAGCGCGGGCAGTGCCAGTTCCGCGCAGTCTTTTGCCAGATCCGGCAGTTGGGCGTCGATTTGGGTGAACAGGTCGTGCGTGGCGCGCTCTTCTCCCAATGCGCTGTTGATGGCGCTGACGTCGTGGAAGCGGCCCAGCGTGGCGCTGCCGTTCAGGATGCGCTGGGTGTCGCGGTCGCGGATGGCCTGCAGCGCGCGGCGCGCCAGCGGGAATTGTTCGGCAAGGTAGATCCAGTCGCGCAGGGCGAAAGACAGGCGAACGCCAGCCAGGGTCGGGTCTTCATCGAGTGCATGCTCGTGGAACCACAGGTGGTCGCGCAGGGCGTCTTCGTATTTGCCTGCCAGGCGCGCATTGCGGGCGCGCTCCAGGACTTCGTGGGCTTGGCTCATCTTGTACCTCTTTTTGTGGAGGACGGTATTTTACGCCCAAAAACGGTACCCCGGTGCCTGACACTGTGGGCCTGGCACCGCTTTACCGGTTCTGGTGCGGCCGAGCCGCCATCGCCTTGCCCAGCATGACGAGTACCGGTCCGTGCGCGGCAGGCAGGCCATGCGCCAGCTCGGCCAGCGTGATGCGCTCAATGCGCTGGTCGGGACGGCTCACGTTTTCGATCACAACCACCGGTGTATCCGGCGCACGCCCCTGCGACAGCAGGTTGTTGGCCGTGGCAATCGCTTCGCGCCCACCCATGTACTGCACCAGCGTGTCAGTAGAGGGAATCGTGAGTTCTTCCGGATGGCCCGGCGCAGTGGAAGAAGTAAAGAAAGCCACGCTGCGGGCTACGCCGCGCTTGGTCAATGGCTGCAGCGAGGCCGCAGCCGCGGCGACTGCGGTGGTAATGCCGGGAACGACTTCGACTTCGATGCCATGCTGCTCGAGCGCAGTCAGTTCCTCGTCGGCGCGCCCGAACAGCATCGGGTCGCCGCCTTTCAGCCGCACCACGGTGCGGTAGCGCGCGGCGCAATCGACCAGTTGCTGGTTGATGTGACCCTGCTCGGCAGAGCGCTGCCCGGCGCGCTTGCCGACCGAGATCTTCTCCGCCTGCGGGCAGAGCTGCAGCATTTCTTCGGTCACCAGCGCGTCGTACAGCACTACCTCGGCTTGCGCCAGCAGCCGCGCGCCACGCATGGTGATCAGGTCCTGCGCCCCGGGTCCAGCTCCAATCAAATACACTTTCCCGTATGGCATTGCGCAGGCTCCTGTCTGGCGAAGTTTATTCGCCGAGGCGGATCATGCCTGCGGCTACTGTCTGGTGGGTGACTTCATCGATCAGGATGAAGGCGCCGGTGGCGCGGATATCCGAATAGGCATCAGCCGCCAGCGGTTGCTGCACGGTCAGCGCAATGCGCGCCACATCGTTCAGCTTCAACGCATCCGCATCGTGCCGTTGCTGGGTGTTGATGTCAAGGATGGACTCGATTTTCGTCACTTTGGCCGCGGTCTGCCTGGTGCCATGCTTGATCCAGTACTTGCGGCGCAGGTCCAGCGCTTCCTCGGACAGCCAGCATACGTCGGCGCTGACCTGCTTGAGCAGGGTGGCCGGCTGCGTGCTGGAGGCCAGCAGGTCGCCGCGCGACACGTCCACGTATTCTTCCAGCACGATGGTCACCGACTGGCCGGCGCTGGCCGTTTGCAGGGACCCGTCGAAGGTGACGATTTCCTTGACCGTGACACTCTGGCCGGACGGCTGCACCAGCAGCTTGTCGCCCACCGACACATTGCCCGCTTCGATGCGGCCCATGTAGCCGCGGAAGTCGTTGGCTTCGTGGCCGTTGTGGCGCGCCACCAGTTGCACCGGGAAGCGGAAGGCGGAGTTGTGCGACTCGTCGTACACCGACAGGTCTTCCAGCAGCTCGATCAGGGTAGGGCCCTTGTACCAGGGCATGCGCTCGCTCGCGTCGACCACATTGTCGCCAGCCAGTGCGGACAGTGGAATGGTCTTTACGTCCTTGATGCCCAGGGTTGCCGCGAACTCGCGGTAAGCCTTGACGATGCGCTCATAAACGTCCTGGTCGTAGTTCACCAGGTCCATCTTGTTCACAGCGACCACCACGTGCTCGATCTGCAGCAGGTGGGCGATGGTGGAGTGGCGCTTGGTCTGGATCAGCAGGTCGACCCCGCCGTCCTCGCGCAGCTTCACTTTCGACACGTCGACCAGGATGATTACGGCATCGGCAGTGGAGGCGCCGGTTACCATATTGCGGGTGTACTGCTCGTGGCCCGGGGTGTCGGCGATGATGAACTTGCGCTTCGGTGTCGCGAAGTAGCGGTAGGCCACGTCGATGGTGATGCCCTGTTCGCGCTCGGCTTCCAGGCCGTCGGTCAGCAGCGACAGGTCGATGGTGTCGCCCACGGTGCGCTTATGCTTGGCGCGCGAGACGGCTGCCAGCTGGTCGGCGAAAATGCCCTTGCTGTCGAACAGCAGGCGGCCGATCAGGGTGCTCTTGCCGTCGTCGACGGAGCCGGCGGTGATGAAGCGCAGCAGATTGCGTTCGTTGATATTTTCGTTCAGTGCGTTCATCAGAAGTATCCTTGCTTCTTGCGTTTTTCCATGGAGGCTTCGGAGGTCTGGTCGTCCATCCGGGTGGCGCCGCGCTCGGTGATCTGGGTGACGGCGGTTTCGGCGATGATCGCGTCCACGTCGGCAGCGTCAGAAGACACAGGGCAGGTGCAGGAGATGTCGCCCACGGTGCGGAAGCGCACCACCTGGGTTTCCACGGTTTCGCCTTCACGGGCCGGGGTCAGGTCGGTCAGCGGTACCAGCAGGCCGTTGCGCGGAATGACCTGGCGCTCATGTGCGAAGTAGATCGATGGCAGGGCCAGTTTTTCGCGGGCGATGTACTGCCACACATCGAGTTCGGTCCAGTTCGAGATCGGGAACACGCGCATGTTCTCGCCAGGATGGACGCGGGTGTTATACAGGTCCCACAGTTCCGGGCGCTGCGCTTTCGGGTCCCACTGGCCGAATTCGTCGCGGAAGGAGAAGATGCGCTCCTTGGCGCGGGCTTTTTCCTCGTCGCGGCGCGCGCCGCCGATGCAGGCGTCAAAGCCATGTTCGGCGATGGTTTCCAGCAGCGTCACGGCTTGCGCGGCGTTGCGCGAATCGGTGGCCGGGTTGCGCAGGCGCACGGTGCCCTTCTTGATCGAGTCTTCCACCGAGCCGACGATCAGGCGTTCGCCCAGTTCGGCCACGCGGCGGTCGCGGAACTCGATCACTTCCGGGAAGTTGTGGCCGGTGTCGATGTGCACCAGCGGGAAGGGGAATTTGCCTGGGCGGAAAGCCTTCTCCGCAAGGCGCAGCAGCACCACGGAATCCTTGCCGCCGCTGAACAGCAGGGCAGGGTTCGAGCACTCGGCGGCAACCTCGCGCAGGATGTGGATGGCTTCCGACTCCAGCGCGTCCAGGTGGCGCGAATTGACGTGTTGTTCTACCAGTGCGTTCATTTAGCCTACTTTCTTAATTCGAATCAGTTTGCCGTCTACCAGGTGCAAGCCGCACTCCTTGGAGTCCGGGTTTTCCCACCACCAGCGGCCGGCGCGCACATCTTCGCCAGGCTCGATGGCGCGGGTGCAGGGCTCGCAGCCGATCGACGGATAACCCTGGTCGTGCAGCGGGTTGTATGGCACGTCGTTGGCGCGGATGTAGTCCCACACTTCCTGCTCCGACCAGTCGGCCAGGGGGTTGAACTTTTCCATGCTGTGCGAACCATCATACTCCTGCACCGACAGGTCGGAGCGGGTTGCAGATTGGGCGCGACGCTGGCCGGTCACCCAGGCCTTTTTCCCTTTCAGGGCGCGGCCCAGCGGCTCGACTTTGCGGATATTGCAGCACTCCTTGCGCAGTTCGACGCTGTCGTAGAAGGCGTTCAAGCCCTTCTTTTCCACGTAGGCGTCGACGTCGGCCTGCACGGGGCGGTACAGCGCAATCTCGTAGCCGTAACGCTCCTGCACGCGCTCCACCATGCCCAGGGTTTCCTTGTGCAGGCGGCCGGTCTCCAGGGAGAAGATACCGATAGGCAGGCCCGCCTTCAGGATCAGGTCCGTCAGGACCATGTCCTCGGCGGCCAGGCTGGAGGCGAAAACGGCTGGCGAGAACTCTTCTGCAACGCGTTCAAGCGTAGCGAGCGTATCCCGCACGCGGGTGGCGAGCTCGCTCATGGTCAGGCTCCGGCGCCAGGGGCGGGGCGGGCGTGGCGCCGGAACAGCGGCACGCGCTGGTCTACCGATGCCTGGTAAGTCTCGCTGAACACGGTCAGGCCTTTCAGTGCGTCTTCGATGCTGCGGTCCGGACGGGTGTCGTAGGCGTCGAAGCCCACGCGCTGCATCGAGAACAGCTGGTCGCGCAGCACGTCGCCGATGGCGCGCAGTTCTCCGGTCCAGCCCAGACGCGAACGCAGGTTCCATGCGTGGGAATAGCCGCGGCCATCCGTGAATTTCGGGAAATCGACAGCAACCAGTGCCAGGCGTGGCAGGTCGTCACGCAGGGCGACCGGGTCGTCGTCCGGTGCCAGCCACACGCCGATTTCACCGGCGGCGGCACGGCTTGCGAGCGCATCGCGCTGCGCCAGCCAGGTTGCCAGCGGCACGATCACGCGGCCAGCCGGCACGGCCAGGACTTCTTCAGCAGTGGCAGTGTCTTCGGCGCTCGTGCCTTCTGCAGCTTCAGGTGCGCGCAGCAGGGTCCAGTCGTCAGCCACGATTTCGCGGCCCTTGATGATTTGCTTAGGCATATTCGTCTTCTCCTACCAGGCGGCCAGCGGTTTCAATTGGCGTGGCGTATACAAATTCCTTGAACGGGGCGATGCCCAGGCGCTGCGCGGTATCCACGAAGCGCTCTTCCGGCGTGCGCTCGCGAACGTACACCTGCAGCAGGCGGTCGATCACTTCCGGCATCTGCTGCGCGGAGAACGACGGGCCGATGATCTTGCCGATGGCGGCGTTGTTGCCTTGTGCGCCGCCAATCGACACTTGATACCATTCGCTGCCGTCCTTATCGACACCCAGCACACCGATATTGCCGACGTGGTGGTGGCCGCAGGCGTTGATGCAGCCCGAAATATTCAGCTCGAAATCACCGATGTCGTGCAGGAAGTCGATGTGATCGAAACGCTCGGCAATCGCCTGTGCAATCGGGATCGACTTGGCGTTGGCCAGCGAGCAGAAATCACCGCCTGGGCAGCAGATGATGTCGGTCAGCAGGCCGATATTCGGCGTTGCCAGTCCGTGCGCCTTGATTTCCTGCCACAGTGCGAACAACTGGGATTGTTCGACGTCGGCCAGCACGATGTTCTGTTCATGGGTCACGCGCAGTTCGCCAAAGCTGTAACGGTCGGCCAGGTCGGCCATGAAATCCATCTGTTCGGCGGTCGCATCGCCCGGCGGCACGCCGGTCTTCTTCAGCGACAGCACGACAGCGGCGTAACCAGGCACCTTGTGCGGCTTCACATTGCGCTTCAACCAGTTCTGGAACGGCTTCTCGGCGTGGGCGGCAGCAGCGTCATAAGAAGGCAGGGCCTTGTAGCCGTGCGGCTGGAAGTAAGCGATGATGCGCTCCATTTCCTCGAGCGTCAGGGTCTGCTCGGTGCCTTTCAGGTCTTCCCACTCGACTTCGACCTGGCGGGTGAATTCTTCCACGCCCAGGGCCTTCAACAGGATCTTGATGCGGGCCTTGTATTTGTTGTCGCGGCGGCCGTGCAGGTTATACACGCGCATGATTGCTTCGGTATAGGTCAACAGGTGTTCGCGCGGCAGGAACTCGCGGATCACGCTGCCCAGGATCGGGGTACGGCCCATGCCGCCGCCGACCATCACCTTGAAGCCGATTTCGCCGGCCTCGTTCTTCACCACGGTCAGGCCAATGTCGTGCACGGCGATGGCAGCACGGTCTTCCACGGCGCCGTTGATCGCCACCTTGAACTTGCGGGGCAGGGCGATGAACTCAGGGTGGAAAGTCGACCACTGGCGCAGTACCTCGGCGTATGGGCGTGGGTCGATGATCTCGTCGGCGGCCACGCCGGCGAATTCGTCGGAGGTCACGTTGCGGATGCAGTTGCCCGAGGTCTGGATGGCGTGCATTTCCACCGAAGCCAGGTCGGTCAGGATGTCCGGCGTCTCTTCCAGCTTGATCCAGTTGAACTGGATGTTCTGGCGGGTGGTGAAGTGGCCATAGCCGCGGTCATATTTGCGGGCAATGTGCGCGAACATGCGCATTTGCTTGGAGCTGAGCAGGCCGTAAGGGACGGCGATACGCAGCATATAAGCGTGACGCTGCATGTACAGGCCGTTCTGCAAGCGAAGTGGCAGGAATTCTGCCTCGGTCAACTCATCGTTCAGGCGGCGTTGAACCTGGTCGCGATACTGCTCGATGCGTTCGCGGATGATGAGGTGGTCGTATTGATCGTATTGATACATAGCTTTCCCAGTAAGGCATGCCCAAAGTG
>Ga0209130_1000494_pt1 | contig 40485 bp, 37 predicted proteins | sample AraplaMF_Cvi_mLB_FD_184264 | JGI IMG/M metagenome (GOLD analysis project Ga0209130, IMG submission 184264) | Arabidopsis root microbial communities from the University of North Carolina, USA - plate scrape MF_Cvi_mLB (SPAdes) (version 2) | ecosystem: Host-associated > Plants > Roots > Endosphere...
GCTGGCTGGGCGGCGTACCTGGCGCGCTGTTGGCAGCGTGTATGTATTGGGCGGCGAGGCGCCGCCGCCTGCGCTGCTGCGTAATTTCGACGAGGCGGTAGCCGCCTGCGCCGCCTTCCTCGGCTTGCCGCCGCCATGCATCCTGCTGCAATGCGTGCCGTCGGAGCGAGACATGCACCTGACGATGGAGAGCTTGCCGGGACTGGCATTGGTGCGGCTGTCGACGCAAACGGAAGGTTTTGCCGACGGCCTGCGGGCGGTCGTGTTCCACGAAGTCGCCCATTGCTTCCTGACGTGCGGAGTGCGCTTGCTGGACGAAGGGCTGGCGCAACTGTTTGCCAACCGCTTCGGCGGCGCCACGCCATTGCCGCAGCGGCCGGAGCTTGCGCCACCGTTACGTGCCATGCTGTCCCGCGACGGCGACGCCATGTTCGGCGCCGCAACAGGCGCCGGCGCAGACAGCTACCGCGCTGCCTGCCGGATCGGCGCGGACCTGCTGGAGGCCGTCGACGCACGCGGCGGTGCCGGCGCGATTGTTGCGCTGTTCCGCGCCGTGTTACGGGCCGCGGCTGACGCACAGATCGCCGAGCTGGCAGGGCAGGCCAGCGGCATGGCGCTTCCCCCGCTGGGTGGCCCCGCCGCCGACATGGCAGGGCAGGTGGCGCACGCCACGGGGCTGCCAGGATCGGCGCAAGCTGGCAGCAATGGCGCAGCTTGCGGCGAGTTGATTGCGCAGGTGCAGCAAGCCATCTTCGCCGCCTGGAGCAGCAAGCGCGCGGAAGACCTGTCGGCCGGGATTGCGCTGCTCGAAGCCGAACCGGTTTTCACTGACGCTTCCTTGCTGGACGCCTTGCTGAGCGCTCGCCTGAACCAGGCACTGCTCCACGTCCACGGTGGTGCCAAGCTGCCGGCCGAGCAGGAAGCCGCAATCGACGCCCTGCTCAAGGCGGCGGACCTGCTGCCCGCGGGCCGTCAATGGCTATGGCGCGGCGTGCGCGCCATCCTCGCCATCCTGCTGGCACAGCCCAACATCATCAAAGTCGCCGCGGCAGGCCAGAACGCCCTGCACGCCTTCGGCAAGGCGCATGAACTGATTGCCGGCGACCCGGACCTCCTGATCCATCACGCCTCCCTGCTGCTGCACGCACCAGCCAATTACGGCGGTGACCGCGATCGTGGCGCAGGCATGCTGCGGGAAGCGATGCAGCACCCGCTATACCGTGCCCACGCACGTGAAATGCTGCTCGATAACGGCATCGATCCCGGCGAGGAGGCCATTGCAATCGCCCCGACTGCAGCCGAGGCGGAGCCTCCTTCAGCGGCGCCAGTGCCGAATGACGCCAGCCATGCCCCGGCCGTCGCGGCAGGCATCACCGCCGAGCCAGCCGCCCAGGGTGTCCCTGCGCTCGAAGCGTCCGGCATCGAACTGCGGCTTCCGTCCGGCTTCACGCTGGTCCCGGGCGACCTGGCGCTGCGCAGGGGCGAGCGCGTCGCCATAGTCGGCCCCAATGGCAGTGGCAAAACCATCCTCCTGGAGACGCTTCTTGGCCTGCGCACGCCAGACCGCGGCACAATCCGGCTGGCCATCGGCGACCCGGGTCACGCCAAAGTAAGGCAACAACTGGGCGGCCTGCTGCAAAGCGCCGACTTGCCAGGCCAGATGCGCGTCAGCGAAATCATGACGATGCACGAGACAATCTACGCCCGCACCGAACCAGCCGTCACCCGTGCCCTTGGCATGCAGGAATTGCGCTCCAAACTGTGGCAACAACTCTCGCGCGGCCAGAAACAGCGCGTCATGCTGTGGCTTGCGCTGTCCCATGTGCCGGAACTGGCGCTGCTCGACGAACCCTCGCTGGGCCTGGATGAATGGCACGCCCGCGCATTGCGCGAGCTGCTGGCCGGCATGCCGACCACCGTGCTGCAGATTTCCCACATCCCGGCCGACCTGCTTGGCATGCACCGCATTCTCTGCATGGAAAAGGGCAAGCTGGTCGACGGCGGCACGCTGGACGAACTGCAAGCGCGCCGTGTTGGCCGCTTCAAGGCGCGCATCGGCCAGGCGCTGGACGGAGAGGCCAGGCAGGACATTCACGCATTGCCTGGGCTATTGCGCGCCGAAGAAACGCAACATGGTTGGCAACTACAAGGCGCACAGGGCTTCGATGCGGGATTCCGCCGCTTCATCGACCAGCAAGGCATTGCCAACTTCAGCCTCGAAGCGTCGACGATCGAAGACTTCCTTGCCGACCTGACCAAAGGTGGAACTGCATGAAGAACCTGCTGCACCTGGTGCGCGCCGACCTGGCGCTTTTCCTGCGCGGCCGCCTGGCCCTGTTCTGGACCTTTGCCTTCCCCTTGCTGATGCTGATGATGCAGATGGCGCTCTTCGGGCAAGAAGCAAAGCTTGGCCCCGTCACGCTGGTAGTGCACGACATGGACCGCAGCACGGAGAGTGCAAGCTACGCGAACGAACTGGCACGCGGCCTGCGCCTGCAGAACAGCGTCGAGTTCCGTGTCATTGCAGCGGGAACCGGCGCCAAGCCGGACCTGGAGCTCACCATCCCCGCCGGTTTCGCCGAAGCCGTCCGCGCTGGCCACAGTACTGAAATGAAGCTCGACACCACGCTGAGTGCCGGCCCCACGCTGGAAGCCAGCTACGGCATGTTGCGTGGTTTCAGCGATGCCTACAACCTGAATGGCCTGCAAGGCGCGCCACGCGTGGTGCTGCCAGCGCCTCCGACACCCGCGGCAGGGGCGCTGGATTACCGCCTGTTCCTGGTCAGCGGGCTGGCAGGCCTCGTCATCCTGTCCACCAGCCTGATGGGCTTTGCCGGGCCGCTGGTCGCTGCGCGCGAAGGCGGCATGTTCCGCCTGTACCAGCTGTTTCCGATGCCGACTGGCGTCGTGGTGTTGGCATGGTGCCTGTCGCGCCTCGTCGTCATCGTGCTGGCCAGCGCCGTCATGTTCGTCGTCGCCTGGGCCGTGTATGGCGTAAAGCTGAAGGCTGGCGCGCCCGGCATTGCAGCGGCAGGCGGCATGCTGGCCCTGGGGTGTGCCGCCTTCCTGGCGCTGGGCCTGTTGCTGGCGGCCGTCAGCCGCAGCGTGGCAGGCGTCACCATGGCCAGCAACCTGCTGTATTTCCCGCTGCTCTTCTCGGGTAACCTGATGATTCCGCTGGGCGGCCTGCCGCCGTTCCTGCGCGATGCGCTCGAATACCTGCCGCTCAACGCGATGATGGCCAGCATTCGCCATGCGCTGACCGGCAGCATGAGCTGGAAGGGCGATGCCTACAGTATCGTGGTACTGGTCGCAATGATGTGCGCCTGCCTGCTGCTGGCGGTGCGCCGCTTCGGCTGGACGCCGCGTGACCTGCATTAAAGGAGTCCCTGAGTGAAGAAAACGACTGTCCTGATGATCGCTGGCGTGCTGGCACTGGCCGGCGCCGCTGCCGCCTATGGTTTCGGCAGCCGCCAGCCGGCAGCATCCGGTGTGGCGACGGTGAACGTGACCCTGGGCGGCGTTGCCGGACAACAGGGCGCGTTGATGGGCGCGATCTGCAACAAGGAATCTTTCCTGAAGGAGTGCCAGTACTTTGCGGTGCATCCAGCCATTGCAGGCAATGTCCTCAGATTCCCGGGCGTGATGCCGGGCAGCTATGCCGTCATGGTCTATCACGACGAAAACGGCAACGGAAAGCTGGACAAGTCACCCAACGGCATGCCCCTCGAAGGATGGGGCTTTTCGCGCAACGCGCGCGGGCGCTATGGCCCGCCGGCCTTTGACGATGCGCGCATCGACATCAAGCCTGGCATCAACGATGTCGCACTGGACATGGTGTACTAATGCAGCCGATCGTCGATGTCAGGCAGGTCAGCAAGCATTACCGGCGCGGCGAAGAGCGCATCGCCGCGCTGGATAACGTTTCGTTCCAGGTATCCCAGCCCACTGTCGTGGCGATCGCCGGCCCATCCGGCAGCGGCAAGAGCACCTTGCTTGGCATGCTTGCGCGCTTCGAGCAACCGGACAGCGGCAGCATCCACGTCGATGGCGCAGCGCTGGATGCCTTGCCAGATCACCAGCTCGACGCCTTCCGCAACCGCAAGCTTGGTTTCGTGTTCCAGAATTTCAACCTGGTCGGCACCCTGACCGCGCAGGAAAACGTGGAGCTGGCGCTGGCCACTTGCGCGCTGCCGAAACGCGAACGGCGCAAGGCGGCAAGGGAAGCGCTGTCACTGGTCGGCATGGAGCACCGCCTGGACCACACCCCGGCGCAACTGTCCGGCGGCCAGCAGCAGCGCGTTGCGATTGCACGCGCCCTGGTCAATCGCCCCAAGCTGGTGATCGCCGACGAACCGACCGGGAACCTGGACACCAGGACCGCCCAACAGATGCTGGATCTGGTCGACCGCCTGCATCGCGATCTGGGCACCACCTTCATCATCGCCACCCACGACCAGCGCGTGATGGACATGGCCGGCCAGGTGCTGCGCCTGGAAGACGGCAAGGTGGCTGCATGATGCAATGGCTGGTGCTGGCCCATCGCAACGTGCTGCGCAACGGCCGCCGCTCGCTGCTGCTGGGCGGGACGATCGCCATCGGCACGCTGGCCTTGCTGCTGTTTGCCGCCTACATCGCCGCCTCGCTGGACGGACTGCGCGAAAGCACCATTCGCGGCGGCCTGGGGCATGCGCAAATCAGCGCCATCCCACCAGCGGATGGCTACGCGGACCAGCAACTCCAATACGGCCTGGAGGCCGCCGAGCGCAGCCGCATCGAAGCACTGCTTGCGAAAATGGATGGCGTGCGCCGCATTGCGCCACGCCTGCAGTTCAGCGGCCTGGTTTCCAATGGCCCGCGCACGCTGAACTTCGAAGCCCAGGGCGTCGATCCGCTGCGCGAACGGCAGGCCTTCGGCGCCTTCCAGGTGCTGGCGCAGGGCGAAGCGCTGCGCGCCGGCGAAGAAGGGCGCTACCAGGTCTTGATCGGCAAGGAGATGGCACGCCGCCTCGGCGTGCAACCCGGCCAGTCGCTGACGCTGATGACCACAACGGTGCAGGGCAGCGTGAACGCCATGGATGTTGACGTGGCGGGCGTCATCGCCACCGGCATTCCGGAACGTGACCTGTATACGCTGCAGATGCCGATCGAAACCGCGCAGGAACTGCTGCGAACCAGCAGGACTTCGCACCTGTCTGTGCTGTACCAGGATACGTCCGGCGCCGATGCCTTGTCGGCCGCCATCGCGCAGGCGATTGGCGACAAGGTACGCCTGCAGGGCTGGCAGGAGCTGGCGCCGCTTTATCCGCAGGTGATGGCGCTGTTCCGCAACCAGTTCATCGTGTTTGGCGCCATCATCGGCCTCATAGTGTTCCTCGGCGTGGCCGCAATGACGCTGGCCACCATTTACGAGCGCGGCAAGGAAATCGGCACCCTGCGCGCGATGGGCATTCCGCAAGCGATGGTGCGCCGCCTGTTCATGTTCGAAGGGCTGCTGCAAGGAGCATTCGGCGCACTGGCCGGCGGCGCCGTGGCATGGCTTGCCACACTGGCGATCAACGCCGCCGGCATCGAACTGGCCCCGCCGCCCGGCCGCAACGTCGGCGTGCCGCTGCACCTGCTCTGGCTTTACCAGCCAAGCCTGCTGATTGTGGCGGTGCTGCCGCTGCTTGCCATGACTGCAGCCTGGCTGACCAGCAGGCGCATCGGCCGCATGCAGGTGAAGGCCATCCTGACTTCCAACTAGACCATGCTTAAACGATTCCTGATCCTGATGATGGCCGCCGGTGCGGCGCAAGCCTCGGCGCCAGCCGCCACCGAAATCCTGCAACAGGTGGACCAGTACCGCATGCCGGTCAACAGCTTTGAAGCGAATGTGCGGATCGAGGCCGGCAATGGCCAGGAGCCCGGCACGTACGTGATCCGCGGCGCCAATTACAACCAGGTGCTGGTGGAAGCGACCAGCGTCGACCAGCGCGGCCAGAAATTCCTGACCACCGACAGCGGCCTGTTTTTCTACGCCCCGCGCACACGCCGCGCCATTCGTTTGACGCCGCTGCAAACCTTGCTGGGCAAAGCCAATATCGGCGACCTCTCACGCATCCGTTTCAGCCATGATTACGATGCCGCCGTGCTGGAAGGCGAGACCGACGGCTGCCCGGCCAAGTCCTGCGTCGCGCTCGAACTGCGCAGCCGCAACGAAGCCGCTACCTATTCGAAGATCACGCTGCTGGCTGCGCGCCAGGAAGGCCGCTATGTGCCGCTCAAGGCCATGCTCTATGTGGCCAGCGGCAAGCTGCTCAAGATCGCCACCTTCGATACCGCGAAAGGCGGCCTGCCGCCGACTACCCGTTACGCCGATCCACAGAGGCCGGACGAGGAAACGCGGGTAGTGTTCGAAAAGGTGAAGGCGGCTGAATTTCCGGCCAATATGTTCAACCCGCGCACCCTGGAGCAATGAAGGGTTTGCAATGCCTGCCGCTGGCGGCGGCCGTCGCAGCAGCCGCGCCAAGTGACGCCGCAGCAGGCGAAGACTGGGCAGGCGGCTTCGTGCTGGGGGCGCAGGAGCGCACGATCCTGCAGGACAACCCGCTCAATCGCGACAACTTCCTCGGCATAGCAGGCAGCGGCACGCGTGCTGTCGCCCTGTTCGAAGGACGCCAGCAGGAAGTCACCTGGCGCGTGCGCACCGAAGTGCTGCACACAGACCTTGAAGGCACGCGTGGCAAGGCCGTGCTACAAGAGATGAACCGCGTGTTCGAGCTCGGCGAAGGCACGTCGCTCTCGGTCGGCAAGCGCTTGTACGCGCTGGACCCCTCTTATATCAACCAGCCTCTGGGTTTCCTGCAAAAGCGCACGGACCTGAGCGACCCGCTGGACACGCTAGGCAACTCGGAAGGCATCCCGATGGCGGTGCTGTCGTGGAGCGGTGCGCGAGCCAGTGCCGCAGCCCTGCACGCACGGCAAGCCGGTGGCCGCGTGCAATCGATCCTCAAGTTCGGCTACGAATTCGACGCCATCAGCGCGAGCATGGTGCTGCGCCGGGCGCATGGCGAACATGCCGGCATCGGCGCGACGCTCAGCGCCGCGCCGGCCGATGCGCTGTCCTGGTACGCCTCCGCCTACCATGCCGGTGGAGCCGAAAGCTACACCCGCGCCACCGCAGGCATCGTGCTGACGCCACCGACGCTACCCAAGCTGCAGCTGGAATACGCCTACAACGGCCAAGGCATGGCGGACGAACAATATGCATCGCTGCGCCGGCAAGCCGAATCGAACCTTCCACCGCACGTGCTGGCAACGCTGGCCAACCGCCTGCCCAGCCTGGGCGCAAGGCAGCACTACGCCAGCCTCACGCTATCGAAAGCAGCCGGCGCCTGGGATTGTGGCGGTGGGGTATATCTGGGACTGGACGACAGCAGCCGCGTATGGCACGGCCAGGCCGACTACGCATTCAGCGCACGCACGCACCTGATGCTGTCGGTCATGCGTCAACAAGGGAAAGCTGGCAGCGAAAGAGCCCTTTCGCCGGTCAAGGAAACGCTGGCGCTCCGTCTGCGCCATGCGTTTTAAAAGTCGGGGTCAGCTCCGGCAATCTGCCATTCAGCGCACGTTCGTGCGCTGAATGGCAGATTGCCGGAGCTGACCCCGACTTCCATCATGGCTGGAAGCCGTCGGCGGTGATTTCGAGGTTGGTCACTTCGCCGTATTTGGCGGCGATCTTGCCAATATCAGCGGCTTTGCCTAGCAGGACCATCTGCAGGTTCTTGCGCGGGAAGTGCTTCTCTACCAGCTGCTTGGCGCGTTCCGGCGTCAGGCTGTCGACGTCTTTCATGAAGTTGTCGATCTGGCTGCGGCTTACGTCGTAGGCGTACATGTCGCCCAGCAGGGATGCCAGTTGCTCGCTGGTCTCATAGCGTGGCGGGAACTGGCCTTTGACATACGCTTTGGCCGAATCCAGCGTGGCCTTGTCGATGCCTTTGCTCCACAGGCGGTCGTAAGTCTTCAGCGCCAGGTCCAGCGCGGCTTCCGTTTTCGGCAGCGCGGTGAAGCTGGAGATCGAGAACGTGCCGGTCTGCGACAGTGTGTTGAAGCCCGAATTGGCGCCATAGGTCAGTCCGGAGTTCACGCGCAGCTCGTCGTTCAGCCACGAAGTGAATCGCCCGCCCAGAACGGTGTTCAGCACCTGCAGCGGCACATAGTCCGGATCATTGCGCGCAATGCCGGCACCGCCGATCAGGAAGGTGGTTTCGATCGCATCGGATTTGTTCACCACCCAAACGCGGGCCTTGTCGGCCTGCACCGTGCCGTAGTCGGCGCGTTGCGGGGCAGGGCCTTCAGCTTTCCACTGGCCGAACAGGGCTTCTACCTTCCTGCGCATGTCGGCTGGATCGAAGTCGCCTACCACCACCAGCGCGGCGTTGTCAGGGCGGAAGTAGGTCTTGTGGAAGGCTTTGACATCGTCCTGCTTCAGCGCGCTCAGGCTGTTGACGGTGCCGGAGGGCGGGTTGGCGTAGGCTGCATTCCCGAACAGCATGGCGCGGTAGTAGTTGCCGACCACCTGGCGCGGGCTTTCCTTGGCCTGCTTCAGTCCATTGACCTTGCGTGTGCGCAGCTTGTCCAGTTCCGCTGCGTCGAAGCTTGGCGCCTGCACCAGTTCTGCGAACAGCGGCAGCAGGGTGTCGGCATCCTTGCGGGCGAAGTTGGCTGCAACAGTCGATTGCTCGACGCTGCCGCCGCCTGCCAGCACGGCGCCGCGGAAGTCGAAAGCCTGGTCGATTTCTGCCTTGCTATGTTTGGCCGATCCAAGCAGCACGCCGTCGCCGGTCAGGTTGGCCAGGCCGGCCTGCTTGCCGTCGTTGACGGCGCCCGCTTTCACCACGGCCCGCACGGCGACCAGTGGCACTTCATGGCGTTCCATCATGTAGACGGTCAGGCCGTTCGGCAGCTTGGCGGTTTCAAAGGCCGGCAGCTTGAATTCGGCGGCTTGTGCGGAGGCTGCAACGGCGCCGGTGAGTGCAACGGAAATCAGTTTTTTCATGAATCAGTCCTCCTTCGCGGCCAGCACGCCGATGGTGCGCTGCGATTTCTTCAGGTACTTGGCGGCGACGGCCTGGATATCGGCCACGGTCAGCTTCTCGTAGGCGGCAGGGGCATCGAAAGCCTTCCTGTAATCGCCGTTGAAGACTTCATAGTTGCCCAGCATCTGTGCCTTGCCGTTGATGGTTTCCTGCAGGCGGTAGATGCCCAGCAGGCGGGAATTCTTCACCTTCTGCAGTTCTTCTTCGCTTACGCCTTCCTTCACCACCTTGTCGATCGCTTCCAGCATGGCTTTTTCAAGCTTGGCTGGCTCGACGCCGGCGGCGGCGACGGTCATGATGTACAGCAGGCCCGGGTCGAAACCGTCGCTGCTGTTGGCGCCGACGCTGGTTGCCAGCTGGGTCTCCACCAACGCCTTGTACAGGCGGGAGGTCTTGCCATCGGCCAGTACGCCTTGCAGCACGTCCAGCGCGTAGCTGTCGGCGGAGGCGCGTTCCGGCACTTTGTATGCGACGATCAAATTGGCGGATGTAGCGGACGGCTTGGCCACGAACAGGCGGCGTTCGCCTTTCTGTTCAGGCTCCACGGTGCGCACGGCGGGCGGCGCCGCGCGTTTCGGAATGCTGCCCAGGTATTTGGTGGCCAGCTTCTTCACGTCATCAACCTTGACGTCGCCGACGATCACCGACACCGCATTGTTCGGCGCATAATAGGTGTGGAAGTAGTTCTCCAGGTCCTTCTGGGTCCATGCCTTGATGTCCGATTCCCAGCCGATGGTTGGAATCGCGTAAGGGTGGGCCACGAAGGCGACGCTGTCCAGGTCTTGCATCAGCATCCGCACATTGGAGTTTTCCAGGCCCGTGCTGCGCTCGGACAGGACCACGCCACGCTCGCTGTCCACCATCTTCGGATCGATCGACAGGTGGGCGATGCGGTCGCCCTCTAGCTTGAAAATGGTTTCCAGCGACGAGGCCGGGAACCAGTCCTGGTACACCGTCACATCGCTGTTGGTATAGGCGTTGTTGGAGCCGCCATTGGCTTCCATGGTGCGGTCGAACATTTTCGGGCCGTAGTGCTTCGAACCGTTGAACATCATGTGCTCGAAGAAGTGCGACAGGCCGGTAATGCCAGGCGCCTCGTTGCGTGAGCCGACCTTGAAGTAGGTGTACATGGTCGCATTCGGGATGCTCGCGCTTTCCAATACGATGAACTTCATGCCGTTGTTGAGCGTGAAGGTCTTCACCTGCTCGGCCGTCAGCGCGGCCTGGGCGGATGATGCGGCCGCGCATGCCAGCACCGTCGCCAGGATTTTCAACTTCATGGAGTTTCCTTTTCGATGAAAGAAGTTGCCGGAAGAATACTAGATTAATAGCGAAAGAGCTAATTTTTCAGTTAGAGCTAGAATGGGGCAGGAGTCCATATTCGATGAATCCGCCAAATGCGCCCGACAGGGTTGAGCAGGGCACACCCAGCGTGACGTTTCCACTGGTGGGCATCGGTGCGTCCGCAGGAGGGCTGGAAGCGCTGCAAAGACTGTTGCCCGGCTTGCCGCCCGAGCCCGGATTTGCCATCGTGATCATCCTGCACCTGGCGCCTGACCAGCCCAGCCAGTGCGCCGAAGCCCTGCAGCGTTTCAGCAACATGCCTGTCGTGCAGGTCACGCTGCACCCGACAGAAGTCCTGGCCAACCATATTTATGTGATTGCGCCCGGCACCTTGCTCAAGGTGGGGGACAATTACCTGTTCCTCGACGAGGCCAGCCGCGAGCGCACAACGCTTGGCGCAATCGACTACTTCTTCCAGTCCCTCGCTTTGTCGCACCGGAATTCAGGCGTTGGCGTGCTGCTGTCCGGGATGGGGCATGACGGTTGTGGCGGGCTGGCGGCGCTGCGCGAACAGGGCGGCACTGCAATTGTTCAATTGCCGGAGGATGCCCAGTTCGCCCCATTGCCGCAGTCAGCCATCGATGCCGGCCAAGCCGATATCGTCCTGCCGGCCGCGGATATTGCGCCGCGCCTCCAGTTGCTGTGCCAGACGATCGGCGAGGCTTTGCCGGCGTCGGCAGGCAAGCGCGACGAAGCGCAGGCCCTGCAAGATGTGCTGTCGATGCTGCATGAACGCACCGGGCACGACTTCCGCCATTACAAGCGCCCGACCATTCTGCGCAGGCTGGAGCGCCGCCTGCATTTGCACGGCGTGCGCAGCGTGGCGGATTACCGTTCGCTGCTGGCGTGCGACGAAGAGGAGGCGGCCCGGCTGATGAAGGATTTGCTGATCGGCGTGACCGGATTCTTCCGCGATCGCGAGGCATTCGAGCGGTTGCGCGAGGTCGTGGTGCGCGCCTTGCTGGAATCGCGCCAGCATGTCGAGCTACGTGTCTGGGTGGCGGCCTGCTCAACCGGGCAAGAAGCGTATTCCCTGGCCATGCTGTTTGCGGACATGACCCGCAATATGCCCGAGCCGCCGAGGATCCACATCTTCGCTTCCGACATCGACGAGCAGGCGCTGGGTGTGGCGCGCGCCGGCCTGTTTCCCGAATCGATCCGCGACGAGGTGCCGCTGGCCAGCCTGGAACGCTATTTTGTCCGTGTCGGCAAGCAATACCGGGTAAGGCAGGTTCTGCGCGAGAACATCACGTTTGCCAGCCATAACCTGCTGCGGGATCCGCCATTTGCGGAACTGGACTTGGTGACCTGCCGTAATCTCATGATCTACCTTGACCGGTCCATGCAAAGACAGGTGTTGCAGCGCTTCCACTTTGGCCTGCGGTGCGGCGGCTACCTGTTCCTGGGGGGCTCGGAAACTGCCGACATTTTGCCTGAATTGTTTACCAGGATCGACCGCGCCAGCCGCATCTATCAGACACGCGTGGTCAATGGACTGCCGCAGCGGCAGCTGGCGGCCGCCTCGTTGGCCGGAGCTCCGGCAGCGGACTTGCCGCTGGTAGCGCAAGCCAGGCCATCATCGCTGGATGACCTGCGCGACCGCCTGGCGGCGGCGCAGAGCGGCTGCGAGCATCTCCAGTCCAATAATGAGGAACTGAGCATCGTCAATGCCGAACTCAAGGCGCGGCTGGAAGATAGTGGCAAGGCCAACGACGACCTGAACAACCTGATCGCCTCGGTGGACCTGGCAACCGTGTTTGTCGACCCGCACCTGAAGATCCGCCGCTTCACGCCGCGCGCGGCCAGCATCTTCAACCTGATCCCGCGTGATGCCGGCCGCAGCCTGCTCGACCTCACCCACCGCCTCGACTACCCGCAACTGGAAGACGACGTGGTGCGTACTTTCGACAGCCTGCAGCCGCTGGAGCGCGAAGTGCGGAGCAACGACGGGCACCATTACATCGTGCGCGTGCGGCCCTACCGCACGGGCGAAAACGAGATCGTCGGCGCGGTGCTGACGTTCTTCGATATCAGCCGCCGCCGCAGCGCGGAAGATGCGGCGCGCCTGCTCTCCGAAGACCAGGAATTCCTGCTGCACCTGGGTGACAGCTTGCGCCCGCTGGCGGAGCCGCTGCACGTGCTGGCATTGGGGTGCCGCCTGCTGGCAGAGCGGCTGGCTTTGCCGCAACTGGCGTTCGCCGATATCCGCGACGGACACTATGCAATATTGCCAGGCTATGCCCACGGCGCTGCTCCGCTGCAGGGAACGGGCGAAGTGAATGCGCTTGGGACTTCCGTACTGGCGCGCTGGCGTGCAGGTGATGTCGTGGCGCTGACTGACCTGGCGCGTGACGAAAATGCTGCCAACGTGGCCGGCGAACTGGCAGGCCTGGCCGGCGGGCATGGCGCTCTGTTGGCGGTTGTCTGCCGCAAGGGAGAGCACTGGCTGGGCTTTTTCCTGGGCTGCCAAACGGCTGCGCGCCAATGGACGCATGCGGAGGTGGTCCTGTTCGCCGAGTCGGCCGCGCGTATCGGTGTTGAGTTGGAGCGCGCGCGTGTCCAGGCCGCGCTGCAAGCGAGCGAAGCCCGCCTGCGCCAGCTGCTGCGCGGCCTTGCCCAGAGGTGCTGGGAAACCGATGCCAGCGGCCAGGACGGCGAGGTTTGGCTGGATGCGGTCCATCCCGACGACCGCGCCCGCGCGCAAGGCATGTGGCGCGAGGCGGTGCGCAGCGGCGCCGGCATGGACGCTGAAGTCCGCCTGCAACAACCCGGCGGTGGCTGGCGCCGCGGCAGTGTGCTGGCCACGCCGCTGCTGGATCTGCAGGGTAAAGTCTGCAACTGGAGCGGCTGCATCGTCGATACCGACGAGCGCACGGCGGCGCCATCGGGTAGCATATAGGCATCTACAACTACCCTTGGCATGGCAATGGAAAATACGATGCACTGGTCGGCGCACGAGCTGTCGATGACGGTTCTGATGACGCCCGACATGGCGAACTTCTCTGGGAATGTGCACGGCGGCGCCATCCTCAAGCTGCTGGATGGCGTGGCCTACGCCTGCGCCAGCCGCTATTCGGGCAGCTATGTGGTGACGCTGTCGGTGGACCAGGTGATGTTCCTGCAGCCTATCCACGTGGGTGAACTGGTGACTTTCCTGGCGTCGGTGAACTACACCGGCACCAGCTCGATGGAAGTGGGCATCCGCGTGGTGGCGGAAGATATCCAGAAGCGCCTGGTGCGCCATGCGAACAGCTGCTACTTCACGATGGTGGCAGTGAGCCAGGACCGCAAGCCGCAGGCGGTGCCGCCGCTGGTGCCGCAGACACCGGAACAGATCGCGCGCTGGGAAAAGGCGAAGCTGCGCAAGGCAGCACGCCAGCAAGTGGCGGCTGCGGCGAAAACTGCCTGATCGGCCAGCTTAAATTGGGCGGCGATGGGTCGGGTAGACCAGCGTGCGCAGCGCAATCGGCTGCGGCACGCCCATCGCAAACAGGAATTCGGCGGCGCGGCGCAGTCCCACTTCGGGCAGGGCGGCAACGGCCTGGTTGATGATGTCACGCGTCCGGTGGTCGGTGCGCACTTGCTGACGATGCAGGTCTACGCTGTTCATGTCCACTCTCCTTATCTCCTCAGGCCCGCAGCCGGCGTGGCGCCGCACTGCTTAGTTGCTTGCCTTCCTGCAACATCTGGCGGATCGCCGATGCGTCGACGGGACGGCTGAAATAATAACCCTGGATTTCGTCGCAGCCGTGGCGGCGCAGGAATTCAAGCTGCTCTTCAGATTCTACGCCTTCCGCAATCACGCGCAACTCGAGGTTATGCGCCAGCGCGATGACCGACACCACAATGGCCGCATCGTCGGCATCGGTGGCGATGTCGTTGACGAAGGAGCGGTCGATCTTCAGCACGTCGATCGGGAAGTTGCGCAGGTAGGACAGGCTGGAATAGCCGGTGCCGAAATCGTCGATCGACAGCGCCACGCCCAGGGATTTGAGTTCATGCAGCAGGTTCACGCCTTGCGCCACATCGTGCATGAACAGGCTTTCGGTCAGCTCCAGTTCCAGCGCGGACGGCGGCAGGCCGGTTTCTTCCAGCGCGGCGGCGATGGTGGACACCAGTTCCGGCTGCGCGAACTGGCGCGCCGACAGGTTGACCGCCATGCGCAGATCCTTGAAGCCGGCATCGCGCAGGACGCGCGCCTGCTGGCAGGCGGTGCGCAGCACCCAGGCGCCGATCGGCACGATCAGGCCCGTTTCTTCGGCCAGGCTGATAAAGCGGGCCGGCGGCACCATGCCCAGTTCCGGATGCTGCCAGCGCAGCAGGGCTTCCAGGCCGACGATGGCACCCGAGGCCAGGTCGACCTGCGGCTGGTAATGCAGGACGAATTCGTCGCGTTCCAGGGCGTTGCGCAGCGCGCTCTCGATGCGCAGCCTTTCCTGTGCTTCGTCGTTCATGGCCGGCTGGTAGAACTGGAAGGTGTTGCGGCCCAGTTTCTTGGCCGAGTACATGGCGATGTCGGCGTGCTCGATCAGGTTTTGCGCCGGCGTGCCATCGGCATCGTAGACCGCCACGCCGATGGAGCAGGTGACGAAGAACTCCTTGCCTTCCAACAGCACCGGCTGTGCCAGCGCCTTCATCACGCGTTCGATGATGGCGGGCGACAGCTGCTCGTCCGGATACTGGCTGAGGATCGCCACGAATTCATCGCCGGACAGGCGCGCCACGGTGTCGCTTTCACGCACGCTCGACTGCAGGCGGCTGGCCACCGTCTGCAGCAGCTGGTCGCCGGCCTTGTGGCCCAGGCTGTCGTTGACGAACTTGAAGCGGTCCAGGTCGATCAGCACTACCCACATCGGCAGGCCGCTGCGGTTGGCGTAGGCGATGGCTTGCTGCAGGCGGTCCTGCAGCAGCACGCGGTTGGGCAGGCCGGTCAGCACGTCGTGGTGGGCGATGTGCTGGATGCGCTGTTCCGCTTCCTTGCGCTCGGTGATTTCGCTGCCGGTGCCGCGGTAGCCCTTGAATTCGCCTTGCGCGTCGTACACCGGTTCGCCGCTGGTGTTGAACCAGCGCGTGACGCCGTCATGGCCGACAATCGCGTATTCGAAATTGGAGAAGGGCAGGCGCGCCTGCACTTTGTTAATGTGGTCGCGGCCAGCGCTGCTGGTGTACAGCTCCGGCGTGCATTCCCAGCGCGTGCGGCCGAGGAAGTTCTCCTTCGCCACATGGCCTTTTTCAAAGAAGCCGCCGGTGATATGGGTGAAACGGAACTGGGTGTCCTGCTCCCAGTACCAGTCGGAGGACAGGGCCAGCAGGCGGCGGAAGCGGTGCTCGGATTCCTGCAGCGCGCGTTCGGTGCGCTTGCGCGCAGCCACGTCTTCCGCCAGGCGCTGGTTGGAGCGCTGCAAGTCGGCGGTACGGGCGTCGACCAGCAATTGCACGCGGCGCGAGCGCTGCACCAGCGTGTGCACGAAGGCGGCGGCCAGGGCGCTGAACAGCAGGCCGCCCAGCAAGGTGCCGAGCGAGCCAAGGTGGTCGGCCAGGAAAGGGCGCGGCAAGTCGTCGCTGCGGATATGCCAGGTGCGTCCCAGCACGTCGAAGCTGCGCATCTCGCTGCTGTGGTAATTGAAATCGAGCCATCGGTGCAGCCAGTGTTCCTTGCGTTCGGTCGGCAGCGGGCCGCGGCGATAGGCCAGGGTGCCGCTTTCCGACGGATCGCCGGCATACACGCTCAGCCCCAGGCTGGCGTCGTCCAGCAAGCCGTTCTGCTGCAGGATGGTATGCACCAGGTGCGGCGTGCGGATCACGGCCGCGGTATCGCCGGCCCAGGCGGCGTGGCGCTCGGCGCGCGTGCCGGTCGGCATGCCGGGCCGGTACACCGGCATGATCATGATGAAGCTGTTGTGCTGTGCCGGGTCCTGCGCCAGCTGCAGCTGTTCGGTGGCGGCCGGACGGCCATTGTGCAGGATGCGGTCGATGGCGCCGCGCACCAGCACGTTGCTGCCGGTATTCAGGCCCAGCGCCGGCTCGTTGCCCTGCATCGGCTCCAGGTATTCAACGATGTTGTAATACGGCCGCTCCGGCGCCGGCAGCGCTTTGCCGTCGGGCGACAACTCGGTGATCTGGAAGCCGGGGAAGCGCGCCTGCATGGAAGCTTCAAACCCGGGGCGCTCGGCCTGCGTCAGCACGCGGTGGTAGTTGAAGGCCTGGATGAATGGGTAGCGCTGCAGCAGCGGTGCGGAGAAGGTGTGGAATTGTTCGCGGCTGACCGGTTGCACGGTGCGGAACAGTTCATTGATCACATTCAGTACTTCTTCGGCATCGGCCAGCCCGCGTTCGATCGCTGTTACGCGGGCGTTGGCGCGCTGCTGGAAGCCCAGTTCCATCTTGCCGAATTCGAGTGCGCTGACGGAAACGAACAGAATGGCGGTGGCCGCCAGGCCTGCGCCCAGCGTCAGTACGGCTGCACCGTAGTGCGATAGTTTCCTGCGCCGACCTGCCATGGTGTCCCTTGCATAAAAAATGTAGTTTGTCACAATTTTCATGGCTTCGGGGCAATACCAATTAAATTCCTGCCAAATCTCCCCTGCGCATGCGGGCAACGGTGTAAATTGCCAACAGTCGATTGGCTAGGCCGAATCCCAGCCCCGGTGTCGGGCTGCCCCAGGCGGCCACCCGGCGCTGCATGACGCTCGCCGGGGCACCTGGTGCGCGTCCTGGACGAATCGCAAACAGGATATGGTTATTGCCGGCGATACCAGTGAACTGGCAGATGCGGTCGTGGAAGGCATTGGACATCCGCACCAGCACGCTGCGGTACTTGGGGTCGTAGCTGAACACATTGGCGGCCATCACGCCATCCGGGCGCAAGGCGCGCCGGCAGTCGGCGTAGAAGTGGTCGGTGGCCAGGGCATTCGGCAAGCCGTCGGCATCGAAGCCGTCCACCAGCAGCACGTCGGCGCTGTCCTTCAATTCTTTCATGTAGCTGGCGGCATCGCACTGGATGACGCGAAAGCGTTCGTTGTCGGGCGGGACGGCGAAGCGTTCGCGCAGGGCGATGACGTCGGCGCGCAATTCCAGCACGGTGATGCGGGTGCGCGGCAGGTAGCGATAGCAGAATTTGGCCAGCGAGCCGCCACCCAGGCCCACCATCACGATATGCTCGGGGTTGGGTTTGAACAGGACAAAACACATCATGGCGCGCGCATAGGCCAGCACCAGCGCGTACGGGTCGGCAGGGTCCATCTGGCTCTGGACTTCGCCGGGGGTGAATTCCAGCGACAGGCGACCGCGCCGGTGGCGAACCAGGGGGCGGTGGTGGTCGGGGATGGAAGTCATTTTGTCAACTTGTTATGGGGCGTGATGATCTGATAAGCTGCCGGGCTCCGGTTTCGATCCCAGTGTACCGGATGAGCACTGCGATAGGGCGCTCGCGTTTACATCGGCAACTTTTATAGGTACATTGCCAACATAGGCAGCCTGGAGACGATAAATGTTCTTAGACCATCCAACCATTACAGCGACCAACAGCTTCACCGAGCCGGATCGCATCGAACGCCTGACCCGCGTGTATGGTTACGTGGCCGCACTGGCCGACCACGCCGGCAAGCAGGCCTTCATCGAAAAGGTCAGCCAGCTGCATGACCACAAAGGCACCCTGATCGTGTTCTGGCACGACGCCCCAACCGAAGACGAAAAAGAATTCTTTTCCAAAGCCTGGGCCAGCAAGATCGGCGACGGCAGCAGCAACGTCGAACACGAAGTCTGACCGCGGCCCGTCCGCCAAGCAATGGATATCAAAACCCTGGTACTCGCGCTCGCGCTGGGCAACCTTAGCCTGTGCGCAGCGCTGTTCTTCTTCGAGTATGAGAGCAAGAAGTCGCTGACCCTGTCCACCTGGGCCATTGCAAAGCAGTGCCAGGCGGTGGGCTGGATCCTGTTGTATTTCCGCGGCGTGGTGCCGGAGCTGCTGGCCGGCCCTGTCGCCAATGCCGTGCTGCTGGCCGGCTTCGCGCTCGATGCCGGCGCCCTGTGGGAAGGCGTTGGCCGGCCGCGCTGGCGCAATATCCTGTACCCGGCACTGTCGGTCGGAGTCGGCACGCTGCTGGCCTTCCACGTGCTGGATACTTCGCCGGCGGTGCGCATTACCATCGGGTCCTTGTTTGTCGGCTTCTTCTACCTCTCCGGCGTGCTGGCACTGGCGCGCGCCTGGCGCAAAGGCAGCATGCTGCGCCGCTACCTGGTGGTCACCATGTTCGCGCTGGCGCTGGTGATCGTCGGACGCGGCCTGCTGACGGCAGCTTTCCCCGAAGGGCGGTCCTGGATCAGCGCCAATGCGATGCAGCTGTTCGGTTTCGGCGGCTTCTACCTGATGATGCTGGTGAATGCCTTCGGCTACCTGTTGCTGTCGCGCGAGAAGCTGCAGATGGACCTGGCACGGCTGGAAACCACCGACCCGCTGACGGACGTGCCGAACCGGCGCGGCTTCTACCAGGCACTGGCGCCGTGGATGGCGCTGGCGCGCCGCCCCGGCCAGCCGACCGCCATGATCATCCTGGCACTGGACCAGTTCAAGCGCGTCAACGACAGTTACGGCCATGCGGCCGGCGATGCAGCCCTGAAATCGATGGTGGAGACTTGCAAGAAACAGTTGCGCGATTCCGACCTGATGGGCCGCCTGGGCGGCGCCGAATTTGCCATCCAGCTGCCGCGCACTGATCAGGAAAACGCGATGATGGTGGCGGAACGCATCCGCCGCGCCATCGAGGCCACGCCGGTCAAGACCGAGCGTGCGATTATCAAGCTGACGGCCAGCATGGGCGTCACCACCATTCGCGCCGATGACAGCACGGTCAGCCTGTTCAAGCGTGCCGACGAGGCCCTGCAGGCGGCCAAAGTGCGCGGCGAAAACCAGGTGGCGCAGCCGCCGCAACCCCAGTCACTCGAGGCCTTGTCATGACAGCGTAACACTGAGGGCGTACTGTGCTACCATTTTCGTTATAAACGATATAAATGGATTCCTCGATGTACGCCGCAGTGGACCTGGGCTCCAATAGTTTTCGACTCTCCATTGGGCAGCACGATGGAGGGAAAATCCGTGTGCTCAACAGCATGCGCGAACCAATCCGCCTCGCCGCAGGCCTGGACGCCGCAGGCAACCTCACCGATGAAGCCCTGCAGCGGGCCCTGATCTGCCTGAAGAACTTCCGCGTGGCCCTGGCTGCCTACCAGTTCGATGGCGTGCGCGTGGTTGCTACCGCCATCCTGCGCCAGGCGCGCAATGCGGCGGACTTCCTGCCGCAACTGGAACAGGCCATCGGCTACCCGATCGAGATCATCTCCGGCGAGGAAGAGGGGCGGCTGATCTACATGGGCGTGGCCAATGCGCTGGGCCAGCCGAACGAGAGCCGGCTGGTGGTCGACATCGGCGGCGGCTCGACGGAGCTGATCCTCGGGCGCGGGCTCGATATCGAGCGTGTTGAGTCGTTCAGTGTGGGCAGCGTCAAGCAAAGCCTGTCTTTCTTCGTTGGTGGCCGGGTCGATGGCCGTTCTTTCGAGGCGGCTGTGCTGTCGGCGCGCTCGCATTTCGAAGATGGGGCGCCGCCTTATCATCCCGAGTACTGGAAGCGGGCTTACGGCTCTTCCGGCACCATCCGCGCCATTGGCGAAATCATTGAAAAGAACAAGTTGGGCGACGGCATTACGCTGGCGGCCCTGAATGCGGTGCGCAAGCGCTTCATCGAATTCGGCCAGGTGTCGAAGATCGAGATGCCGGGCCTGCGGCCGGACCGCGCCAGCACCGTGATTGGCGGGCTGGCGATCCTGATCGCGGTGGTGCAGGAGCTGGGCATCGAAAAGCTGGAGCCGATCGATGCCGGCCTGCGCATGGGCGTGATGTGGGACTTGTACTTGCGCTCCACGCGCCGCGACCGGCGCGACGAATCGGTGGGCGAATTCCTGGCGCGTTTCCATATCGAATCCGAGCGCGGCGCGCGCGTGTCGGAATCCGCCGCCATCCTGTTCCAGCAAATGAAACCTGCCAGCGACGCCTTGCTGCGCCACCTGTCCTGGGGCGCCCAGCTGCACGAAGTAGGGCTGGTGGTATCGCAGACTGGCTACCACAAGCACTCGGCCTACATGATCGAAAACGCCGACATGCCAGGCTTCACGACCCGCGAGCAGAAGCTGATGGGGCGCCTGGTGCTGGCGCAGAAGGGCAACCTGCGCAAGGTCAGCGAATATTTGACCGACAGCGATTTCGCTAAGGCGGTTGTGGCTTTGCGCCTGGCCATCGTGTTCATGCACTGCCGCATCGAGGTCGATGACCGCGCCGTTCGGCTGCGCATGAAAAACCGCATTGACCTGGAATTGAAGCGTGATTGCGTCAGCAGCCACCCGACACTGTCTTACTGGATGGAGAAGGAACAGGAGTTCTGGGACGAAATTGGCGTGGACTTCAGTGTTCGCACTGTTGCGTAATAATCGTATATACTGTTTATATTATTCAATAATGGAGTATCCATGAACGCAACGAAGGCCAAAGCCCCAGCCACCAAGCCGGCAGCCAAGCCTGCAGTGAAAGCCGCTGCCAAACCGGCTGCCCAACCGGCTGCCAAGCCAGCCGCCAAGCGCGCGCCTGCCGCCAAGACGGCCGCCGCAGCCAAGCCGGCACCAGTCAAAGCCGCCCCCGGCAAGCCAGCTGCGAAGGCCGCAGCCAAGCCGGCGGTCAAGCGGGTAGCCGCCGCCAAGCCAGCGCCGGCACCAGCTGCCAAGCCTGCCAAAGTGGAAAAAGCCGAAAAGCCCGCCAAGCAGCACAAGGAAAAACTGGTGCGCGACAGCTTCACCATGCCGGAATCCGAATACGCGGTGCTGGGCCAGGTCAAGAAGACCTGCCTGAAAAACGGCGTGGAAGTCAAAAAATCCGAACTGTTGCGCATTGGCGTCGCCCTGATCAGCCGCCTGGACATGGCTACGTTGAAGCAAGTCCTGGCCTCCCTGCCGCAATTGAAGACCGGCCGCCCGAAGAAGGCTTGATCTGCAGCACGGCCCGGCTGCCGTGCTTAATCGTAAATCGTGCTGATCGCCAGTGGCGTGCCGCGGGTGTGAACCTCGCCTTGTGCCGGCCAACTGGCAAAGCGAAACTCCATCACGAGATATTTGCCCATAGGCGTTCCTTCGAAAGGATCGCCTGGCGAAGCGTCCAATGGTGCGAGCGTGCCGGCGGCATCACGGTAGGCCACTTCGGCGCCTGAGTCTTGCGGCTGGTAGACAAATTTCACGCCAAGGCAACGCTTGCCGATCAGGTGCAGGCTATAACCGGACTCGCGCTGCGCGCTTAATAATTGTTCGCAGGCGGCGCGCAGGTCGGCGACGGTGTAGACGCCGTCGTCACGCTCGCGGACCGAAAAGCGGCCGCTGAATCTGTAGTGGCCTTTCTGGCGGTTCAGGCGCAGCACCGCATCCTCGTCGTAGGCCTGTTTCAGCATCGGCAGTGTGGCGCGCCCCAATGCATCTACCGGGATCGCCACGTTCACGGTTTCACCACTGAGCTGCAGCTGCAGGCCATCCATCGGCTCATCGGGCGAGACCGGGCGGATCTGCATATGGGCCTGGATCAGGGGACGCGTTTTCAGGAAGGGGGCGTAGAAGCGCGCCGCCTTGTAGGCATGACGGTAGCCGAACCACTCGGCATCGCGCGACGCGGGAACGATCACCTTGGGCAGCGCATCGGCAACTGCGGGCGGAGCTGCAGCCGGCTGCGCGGCGGCAAGCAGGATTGCGCTCAGGATGATTGGTTGGACTGGCATAGGCTGCGATTCTACTGCATGGCGCAACGCTGCGACCCGTGCCGAAAGTCATGGCCATGACTTTCGGCACTTTGCCTTGGCCGGCGCAGGCGCGTAGAATTGCGCGCTCGAATTGTCAAATAAATATGCCCATGACCACCGATGCCGGAAGACGTACGCACCTTGCCAGACATCGTTACCCCGCGGCGGCGCTGGTGGCGTGCCTGTTCTTCGCGTTCATGGAGTTGGCCGGGCCGTGGGCTGCCGGGCCGGCGCAAGCCGAGCTGAATTCTCCGGTTGGCCGCCTGGCATACCAGCTTGCCAGCCACTTCACGCCAGCCGCTTCGCCGCTGCGCGCTGGCACGGACCGGCAGGAGCTCGCCTACCGATTGTTCATGACGGGCGAAGTACTGCTGATAACAGCGTGGATTGGCCTGTTATGGTGGCGCATCCGTCCCGGGCTACGGCGGTCGGAAGCCCTGAATACCGGTTTGCTCGCAGCCCAGGTCGCGCTGGTGCTGGTGCTCGATTCGCTCGCCTTCAATTTTGCCGTGGCCACCGAAATCGCCGCCTTGCTGTCGCTTCGGCGCGCGCTGGCCTGGATGGCGGCGCTGTTCCTGCTGGGCGTCGGCGTCGATGCGTGGGTCTTGGCCGCTGCCCACTTGCGCTTGAGCGATGGCATGTTCTGGAGCCTGCTTGGCGTGCTGACGCTGGAGCGATGCATGTTGCCGATGGGGGGAGCGCTGGCCTGGCTGGTGCGCCAGGAACAGAAGACGCGCACCGGGCTGGCTGCGGCGAATGCCCAGCTGCGCGCCACGCAATCGCTGCTGGCGGATACGGTGCGTTCGTCTGAACGCCTGCGCATTGCGCGTGACCTGCACGATGCGGTCGGGCACCACCTGACGGCGCTCAAGCTTCACCTCGACCTGGCTGCGCTGGAATCGGCGCACCAGCCTTCGCCGGCCCTGGATACCTCCAAGGAATTGGCGCAGTCGCTGCTGGCCGAGGTACGCAGTGTGGTCAGTGCCCAGCGCCAGGATACGAAAGTCAGCCTGCAGCGTGCGCTGGAATTGCTGGCAGCGGGCATCCCATACCCCACCATCCGGCTCAATGTCGCCAGCGGGATTGAGGCCTGTTCGCCGGCAGTCGCCCATACCTTGCTCTCCTGCGTGCAGGAAGCCATCACCAACGCCGTGCGCCATGCCAGCGCAAGCTTGCTCACGATCGATATTCAACGCGAAGGAGACGTGGCGCTGGCGTACATCGCCGACGATGGCCGTGGCGCGGCCGATGCGCCCGAGGGCAATGGCCTGCGCGGCATGCGCGAACGCCTGGCGGCGCAGGGCGGCAGGCTGGACATCGGTGGGAACTCGGCGGCGAGCCACGGTTTCACGCTCGAGTTTTCACTACCGCTTGACGGAGCTGGCGAGTGATCCGCGTCGTGCTGGTGGACGACCAGGCGCTGGTACGCAGCGGGATACGAGGTTTGCTGGAGCACACGCCGGATATCCGGGTCGTGGCCGAAGCGGCCGACGGGGCGGACGCTGCGGCGGTCATCGCAGGTGCCGCGGCGGACGTTTTGCTTCTGGACGTGCGCATGCCTAATTGCAGCGGCATCGAATTGCTGCGGCGGGAGCAGGGCAGGCTGCCGCGCACCATCCTGCTGACCACCTTCGATGATGACGAAGCCCTGTTCGAGGGCATGCGTGCGGGAGCCTGCGGCTTCCTGCTGAAGGACATTTCACTGGAGCGCCTGGCGGACGGCATCCGCAAGGTTGCTGTCGGCGGCACGCTGTTTCGGCCGGCACTGACCGAACGCACCCGCGCCGCCTTTGAGCGGGCCTCTGCCGCGCCGCCCGCGCTGGCACTGAAGGTGGCGCTCACGGAGCGGGAAACGGAAATCCTGGCGCTGATGGCGGCAGGCCTCAGTAACGCTGAAATCGCGACCGCATTAGGTCTGAGCGAAGGAACAATCAAGAACCATATTTCGAGCATCCTGGCCAAGCTGGGTGTGCGCGATCGGGTCCGCGCCGTGCTGCGCGGACTGGAACTGGGGTACATATGATGGCCAGGCGGCTGATGGCAAGCTGCGCGCTGTACGCCATCCTGGGGCCGGCCTTGGCGCAGTCGGATGTCAGCCTGCTGCCGGAGGGTTCGAGCGAAATGCAGGTTGGCGCGGTACTGGTCAGCGGGCCGCGAGCGCCGGGCAGCGCCGGGCGCTCGACCGTCCTGCTGCCGCAGTTCTCTGCCGAATGGAGCAACGGGGTGTTCCTCGATGGCCTGCTGCTTGGCAAGCAGATGTCGTCCGACCCAAGGCTGCAATATGGGCCGCTGCTCGCATTCAACCTGGCGGCGCAGCATGGGGACAACGGCAGGACGCTGCGCCCTGTCCTTGGCGCTTTCATACGCTATCGCCCGGTGGGCGAGTTGCGACTGCAAGGGCATGTAATAGCCCCCGCAAGTGACGCAGGCAATGGCGTGCTGATGCAATTCTCGGCCGGCACGGCGGTAACGTTGGCATCGCACCAGTGGCTCAACTTCAGCCTGGGGATCGAAGCGGCAGATAGCGCTTATATGCAATCGGACTTCGGCACAGCGCGCTTCCACCCATCCGGCGGACTGCGCACCCTGTTTGCCAGTGTGCACTGGGACTGGGAGTTGTCGCCGAAGGTCAGGATGGCGTTGGCGCTGCATGCCAGCCGCCTGCAAGGCGATGCAGCGGCGAGTCCGCGTACCGAGAGGCGCAACGGCGTGGCGAACTCGCTGTCTTTTCGCTACAGCTTCTGAGGCGGTTTCAGAATCCGATCCTGGCGCCGAACTGGAGGCCGTGCTGCTCGATATTCAGCCCCGGGCGGCGCGTCCTGCTGATATGGTCATAGTCCACCGTCAGCGCAACGGATTTGCTGACGTTGTATGCCACACCCACTCCGAGCAAAGCCCTGGTATTCGACAGGCTGTCATGTTCGCCAGTGCCGTCGGAGCCGGAGAAGCGGTTGCGCGCCAGGCCCACCTTGGCCGACATCGACCACTCATCGTTGAACTGGTGCGACCAGCGCCCAGCGACGTACATGGTGCGGATCTTAAAGGTCGGGTCGGCGGGCAGCCCCAGGGACGACTTATTGAAGCTGGTGTTGCCGGATTGCGAATAGCCGACTTCCAAGGCCAGGCTGTCGGCGAAGGTCCAGCCGCCATACAGTTTGACCTGGGGCTTGGCGCGGTCGGTCACGCTTTTGCCGTTGGCGGGATTCCGGAAAGTGACTTCACCGCCGCGGGCGCCGGAGACGCCGGCATAAAAGTCGTCGGCCGACGCAGTAAGCGGTGCCAGGACGCTGGCGAGCATTACGGAAAGGGACAGAAGTTTGAACATACATTTCCTAAGTAGTGATTGGTGATGGCATTCTAGGAAGGTCGGCATGGCTGCGCATGTGCCGAAAGTCACGCTGCCAATCTTGTAACGCGCCTGACACATGGCTGTCATGTTCGTGCAGCAATAGATCAGCAAACTGGCTTCGTCACTACAGAAAGGACGAAGCATGCAAACTACGACGATTGCTACCGCCGAACAGCGGGTTGCCACCCCGCGACTGGCATTGAGCATGGCAGCCACCCCGGAAGAGGTGCGCGAAGTCCAACGCCTGCGCTATAAAGTCTTCATCGAAAACCAGGGCCTGACCGCCCTGGCGACGCCCGATGGCCTGGATTGCGACGAATTCGACGCGGCCTGCGACCACCTGATCGTGCGCGACACCGCCACCCTGAAAGTGGTCGGCACCTACCGCCTGCTGAACCCCGCCGGCGCCCGCAAGCTGGGCCGCCACTACTCGGAAAACGAATTCGACCTCGGTCGCCTGAAGCACCTGCGCAGCCGCATCGTGGAAGCAGGCCGCGCCTGTATCCACCCTGACTACCGCGGCGGCAGCGTGATCATGCTGCTGTGGTCCGGCCTGGCCGAATACATGCGCCGCCACCAGTGCGAATACCTGATCGGCTGCGCCAGCATCAGCCTGGCCGATGGCGGCCACAATGCGGTCGCCGTGTACCAGCATCTGCGCGACAAGCACATGGCGCCAATGGAGTACCGCGTCACGCCGCACCTGCCGTTCCCGGTGGAGAAGGTGGAAGCGGCGCGTGCAGTCCAGGTGCCGGCCCTGCTGAAAGGCTACCTGCGCTCGGGCGCCTGGATTTGCGGCGCGCCGGCCTGGGATCCTGATTTCGAAAGTGCCGACCTGTTCGTGATGATGCCGCTGGCGAACCTGGACGGTCGTTACGCCCGCCATTACAACGTTACTTCCGACGCAGCCTGCGTCAGTTAAGGCGATAGTCCTTGCCGGCCGTAAGTTCGGCCGGCAACGGCTCGCCGCACAGGTCCAGCACCGAACGCTCGATGGTGCGGCACATGGCTTCCAGCGCCAGGCTATTCGGCGCCGTGCCGAATGGGTCGCCGATCTCCTGCGCGATTGCTTCGAGCGCGAACAGCGTATAAGCGACAAACACCGCAATCACCGGTGTCGCCGCGCCGATGGCGTGCACCAGGCCGAATGGCAGCAGGAAGCAGTAGATATAGATGGTCCGGTGCAGCAGCACCGCGTAAGGGTAGGGAATCGGTGTGCTGGCAAGCCGCTCGCAGCCGCCGACCGCGTCGGACAAGGCATTCAGCTGGGCATCCAGCATCCACAATGGCTGCCCCTCCGCAGCGCCGGCCAAGGTGCGGCGCAATTCATGCAGCAGCGCTACCGGCCGGTAGGCCTGCTTCAGCAAACGGTCTGCCGCATCCACTCCAAGCAAGCGCTCAATGTCGGCGCGCGGATCGCTTCCGCGCAACTGGTGGCGCAGCAGGTGTGCAAAGACAATCACGCGCCTTGCGCAAAGCTTGTGGTCGCATCGGGACGCCGGCAGGTAGGCAAGCGCCTGCGAGACCAGCGTCCGCCCGGAGATCAGGACATGGCCCCAGTGCTGGCGTGCTTCGAGATAGCGCTGGTAGCTGGCGTTGTTGCGGAATGCGAGGAAGATGGCCAGGCTCACGCCCAGCAGCGAAAAAGGCGCCGTCTCCAGCGGCACGCGCTTGCCAAGCAGGGCCACCATGCTGACCGCCAGCATCAGCGCAAGCTGTGGGAGGATGGATGGCAGCACGGAGCCATGCCACATCAGCAGCATGCGGAACCAGTTTTCACTTTGGCGGATGATCATGGCTGGGATTGTAGCCCAGAAAAAATGTGCTATATTGGCTGTACCGATCGGTAAATTGTGATCCGACCGGTACACTTGAGAGGAAAAACCATGTCGATCCGACCACCTGTACCACCCTTCACCCGCGAAAGCGCCATTGAAAAAGTCCGCCTGGCCGAAAACGGCTGGAATACCCGCGATCCCGAAAAAGTCTCGCTCGCCTATACGGAAGATAGCTGGTGGCGCAACCGCAGCGAATTCGCACAAGGCCGCGCCGCAATTGTCGCCCTGCTGAAGCGCAAATGGGCGCGCGAGCTGGATTACCGCCTGATCAAGGAGCTGTGGGCGCATGACGGCAACCGCATTGGCGTACGATTCGCCTACGAATACCATGACGATTCAGGCCAGTGGTACCGCGCTTATGGCAACGAAAACTGGGAGTTCGACGAGAACGGCTTGATGCACCACCGTCATGCCAGCATCAACGAGCATCCGATCAAGCCTGAAGAGCGCAAGTTCTTCTGGGACCGCAGCGGGCCTCGTCCTGATGATCATCCCGGCCTGAGCGAACTGGGGCTGTGATCATGGCACGCGTTGTCGCAGAACGGGAAGACGTGATCCCGCTGGTGGCGGAAGTGTTCCGAACCTATGGCTTTGAGGGCGCCAGCCTGTCCCGCATCACCGAGGGGACCAGGCTGGGCAAAGGCAGCATCTACCACTTCTTCCCGGGCGGGAAGGATGAAATGGCTGCTGCCGTGCTGCAGGAAATCGACCAGTGGTTCCGCCTGCATGTCTTCGAGCCGCTGCGCGAAAGCGCGGATGCAGGGCAGGGCATCGCCGCCATGTTTGCGGAGGTGGAGCGTTATTTCCTGTCCGGACAACGCGTGTGCCTGGTGGGCGTGTTCGCGCTTGGCAATGAGCGCAACCGCTTTGCCGATGCGGTGCGCGACTACTTCGAAGAGTGGATTGAGGCGCTGGCTGCTGCGCTGGTGCGCACAGGGCACAAGGGCAGGGAGGCGACCGCGCTGGCCGAGGAAGTCGTGGGTGGGATTCAGGGGGCACTGGTGCTGGCACGCGCGTTCAACAGGCCGGCGACGTTTAGGGCGGCGTTGAAGCGGTTACGGGAACGGCTGTAACAGCAAGGCTGAAACGGCGCCGGTGAATGCGATGCCGGCGCCTGGCATCAATCTCAGCGTGAACCGAGCTCAGTGTACTGAGGCATTCGATAGTTCTTTCAGCTCCCGGATGGAGAGCTCAGATTTCTCATGCATGCGCAGCAGGATGGTGGCCCCGACTGCGAGCTTGCGGTGACGGATCTTGCTAATAATAGGTGGTTGCACTTCCAGCACCCTGCAGAGCTCCGCGTCATTCTTCAGGTGCATCTTCTCGATTAGCGTGTCGAGCAGTTTATTTGGAACGAAGCTGGAGGGTTCCAGCGCGCGCGCCCTGTTCATTGCCTCGATTAGTTCGAGTTTCTTCTGCCTTACGCTCATTTTGCTCCTCCTTGACGTTGTTAACTACGTGGATAGAAAAAGCAGGCTTGCATCTTGTATTGATAACGAGGCAAGTTAATTAAATAATACTCCGCTTACCAAAAAAGCCAAGAATTTGTGAGAAAAATAATGGGTTTTATTGCGTGGCAGGGTTGACGACTGTTGTAACTTTGAGTCCATTTTTAGTGAGGCGCAGAACTTTGTCGGCGCGCGCAGCGGCGGCAGGCGAATGCGTCACCATGATGGTCGTCGCGCCGCTGGATTTGAGTTCCTGGTGCAACAGTTGCAGTACGGAATTTGCTGTGTCGGGATCGAGGTTGCCGGTCGGTTCGTCCGCCAGCACGAGGGCCGGGCGGTGCACCAAAGCACGGGCTATTGCAACCCGTTGCATTTCACCGCCGGAAAGTTGATGCGGGTAGTCGTGGCCGCGCCCGCCGAGGCCGACCGCTTCCAGCATGGCGAGTTCGCGCCCATGCGGCAAGCCGTTCAGGAGCAGGGGCAGGGCCACGTTCTGCTGCAAGGTCAGGTGGGGCAGCACATGGAAGGCCTGGAAGATGAAACCCATGCGCGCGCGGCGCAGGCGCGTGGCGGCATCGTCATCGAGCGACGCGAGCGGCGTGCCGTCGACGATGATGGCTGGCTCGTCACTGGGATCGGGCTGGTCGAGGCCGGCAATCAGGTTGAGCAAGGTCGATTTGCCCACACCCGAATCGCCCATGATGGCGATGAATTCGCCGCGCTCGAAGGTCCAGCTCAGCCGGTCGAGCACGCGCCGCTCATTCGAGTAACTTTTAGTGAGGTTTTTTAACTCGAGCATGGCTTATCGGGTCAACGAACGACGCAGCGCAAAACTCAGGGCATCGACCACGGCCACCAGCAACAGCATGGCCAGGATCACGGTGGCGGCGCGCTCCATCTGGAACAGGGACAGGTGGTATTTGAGCATCTGCCCCAGCCCGCCGGCGCCGACCACACCCAGCACAGCGGCGGCGCGGATATTGTTTTCCCAGCGGTACAGCGTGTAAGACAGCATTTGCGGCAGGGTTTGCGGCAGCGTGGCGTAGAAGAAGGCTGTCATCGGCGTGGCGCCATTCAGGCGCAAGCTCTGTTCCGGCAGCGGCGGGGCGTTTTCCAGCGCGTCGGCGAACAGGCGGCCCAGCACCCCAGCCGTATGGGCGGCCAGCGCCATGGTGCCGGCAAACGGCCCAAGGCCGGCTGCAACCAGCAGGATCGAGGCCCACACCAGTTCCGGAATCGAGCGCAGCACGTTCAGCAATCCCCGCACTGCAGCGCGCGGTGCGGGGCCGAAGCGCCCCGCACCGGGAATTGCCAGCAGCAGGCCGCCTGCGACCGCCAGCAAGGTGCCGAGCGCCGACATGGCCAGGGTTTCAATCGTGGCGATGCCGGTCTTGCGCAAAAACCCGCTGGCCATTTCCGGAGGTGCAAATCCGGCCAGGAAGTTGCCCATGCTTTGCATGGCCTCAACCGTGAACAGGTCGCCCAGCTTGAGCGACAGCGTGGCAAAGCTGCCCACCACCAGCGCTATGAGCGCGGCGCCGAACAGCCAGCCGGACCAGTTACGCGCGGGAGGCGCGGGCATATGGTTCATCCCAGCCTCCTGCGCAGATATTTGGATACCATGTCGGCGGCGGCAACCAGGAAGACGAACACGATGAGCATGGTCGACACTTCCCCTCCTGCCAGCATCTTGGTCGATTCATCCATGCGCTGCCCCAGGCCGCCCGCGCCAACAAAGCCCATGATCACCGAGCCTCGGATCGCGCATTCCCAGCGATAGACGGTGTACGACACCAGTTCGGAAGCAGCTTCCGGCAGGGCGCCGTACAGCAACGCGGCCAGGCGTCCGCTGCCGTTTTGCAGGAGCACGTCACTGGCGCGGTGGTCGGTGGATTCCAGGATCTCGGCATACACCTTGCCAAGCATGCCGGCATACGTCAGGGCGATCGCCAGCACGCCAGCGGTTGGCCCCAGGCTGAAGATGCGCACGAACAGCAGTGCCCATACCAGCTCCGGCACGCTGCGCAGCAGGACCAGCAACCAGCGTACCAGCTGGCGTAGGATTCGCGGGAACGCCGCGATGCGCCCGGTGCCGATGCGCGAAATCGACAGGCGTTCGGTAACCACCAGCGTGGCAGGAATCGCCCCCAGCAGGGCGAGCGTCAGGCCGCAGGTGGCAATAGCCACCGTCTTCCACGCTTCCCGTGCGACCATGGCGAGGAATTCCGCATCATGCGCAGGCTTCAGGAAATCGGAAAGGAAGCGCCACGCCGCCTGCAGGCTTTGCATGTCGAACAGCGTCCAGGGATAAAACTCGGTCGCCACGACCAGTGGCCAGAGCAGCACGACGCCGACGGCAATTGCCATCAGGCGCTGGCGCCACGCAGGGTCCGGGTGGTGGGGCGAAAGGGGAACGGCGGGAACGTTATGCATCGCTTACAGGCACGCCCCAACGGCCAGTTTGGCGGCCATTTCGTCCGGCTGCGGCGAGTTTGCCGGCGGCAGTTCGCCGAGATAGAGTTCATCGATCATGGCTTGCGTGACTTGATCGCGCGGCAGGTCGAAGGCAACGCGGCCATTCTTCAACGCCACGATGCGCGGAAAGTGCGCCAGCGCCAGGTCAACCTGGTGCAGGCTGCAAACCAGCAGTGCATTGCGCTCGCGCGCCTCCTGCTGCAGGGTGTTCAAGGTCAGTTGCGACAGCGCCGGATCCAGCGCGGATAGCGGTTCGTCGACCAGCAAGGCCTGCGCCGACGACAGCAGCAGGCGCGCCAGGCCGCAGCGCTGGCGCTCGCCACCGGACAGGCGGTCGACACGCGAATACAGCTTGTCGCCCAGGTTGAAACGGGACAGCGCGCGGAACGCCGCCTCCGGATCGGCGGGCTTGAACAGCGAAAGCAGGGCCTGGCCCAGGCTCCAGTGCGGCAGGCGCGCAGCCAGCACGGCCGTCACCACGCGCTGGCGCGGCGGCAGCGGCGGCGTTTGCGGTGCCAGGAACAGGCGCGCGCGCATGGCATGGCGGCCTGCGTCGGTCAATTGCCAGGGATCGGTGCCAAAGGCTTTGAAAGCGCCGCTATCGGGACGGTGGGCGCAGGCCAGGGTGGAGAGCAGGGTGGTCTTGCCGGCGCCCGAAGGACCGATCAATGCCACCTGCTCGCCAGGCTCGAAGTTCAGCGTAATGTCTTGCAGCGCAAGGCCGCGCGAACCGCCGATATGGCGGACCGAGAGGCCTTGCAACTCGTACCAGGCAGAGGACATTGATTACTTCAGCAGGCCGGCGTTCTTGGCAGCCGCTTCGATATTGGTGTAGTTGGCAGCCTTGGTCGGGATGAACTTCGACGCGCGCTGCAGGTCCAGGATCGCCTTGTCTTCAGGCTTGGCGCTGTCCAGCGCCAGGAAGGCGTCGGTGATCTTCTTCTTCAGCGCTTCCGGCATGTCGGCGCGCACGGTCCAGTTGTAGTCGTAGTAAGCCGGGGTGGTGTAGAACACGCGCACCACGGATGGATCGACCTTCTTCTGTTCGTTCAGCTTTTCCCATACCGAGATATTCAGGGCGCCCGCATCGACCTTGCCGCCGGCAACGGCTGCCACGGTCGCATCATGCGCACCGGAGAAGGAAATGCGTTTCAGGTCGGTGTCCGGATCGATCTTGGCCGCCAGCAGGAAGGAGCGCGGCATCAGGTGGCCCGACGTCGAGGACTCGGAGCCGAAGCTCAGGGTCTTGCCTTTCAGGTCGGCCAAGGAATTGATCGACTTGTTGGTGGTCACGAACACGGAGCGGAATTTTTCATCTTCCACGCGCTGCACCAGCGGCACGACCTTGCCCTTGCTCATATGGTTCGCCTGCACGAAGGTGAAGCCGCCGAACCAGACCATGTCCAGCTTGCCGTTCACCAGGCCTTCCACCGAAGCAGCGTAATCGGTCACGGGGGTGAACTCCACTTTCATCGCCAGTTTTTTCTCGAGGTATTCGCCGAGGGGCTTGAATTTGCGCTGCAGCTCGGTTGGAGCTTCATCTGGAATGGCGGAAACACGCAGGACTTGCTGGGCTTGCGCGCCGGCAGCGGCGAAGAGCACACCGGCTGCAAACAGGGCCGATTGAATGGTGCGGAGGGAGAACAGGGACATGAAAGATCCTTTTTTATGTGAATGACGAGCCGCACGCCTCATGCGAGGGTCCGGTACCTGGTCTTGGATATTCAGCTATGATAGCAAAAATGTCCCTGGAGCCTGAGCCATGACCTTGTCACGCACGGCTGCGATCCGCCTGGTCGCACCGGAAACGAGCAGTGTGTTGTCCACCAGAACCGCCCACGGCGACGCGGGCACCATTGCAGAGATCAGCGCCGGACTGCTGGCGTCGCAAGCTTCCACCTCGCCAAAATTTTTCTACGACAGCCTGGGTTCGCATCTGTTCGAGGCGATCTGCGAATTGCCCGAGTACTACCCGACCCGCACCGAGGCAGCCATTTTCGCCCGCCACGGCGCCGACATGGCGGCCCGCATCGGCCCCGGCATGACCCTGGTCGACCTGGGCGCGGGCAACTGCGCCAAAGCAGCCAGCTTGTTCCCCTTGTTGCAGCCCAGCCAGTACGTGCCGGTCGATATCGCCAGCGATTTCCTGCAGCAGGCCGCCGCGCAGCTGCGCCAGCGTTTCCCTGCCATCGCGATCACGCCGCTGGTGATGGATTTGTCGCAGCCGCTGGTGTTGCCGCCATCGGTGCCGCCAGCCCGCCGCCAGTTCTTCTATCCTGGTTCATCGATCGGCAATTTCACGCCGCACGACGCGGTAGCCTTCCTGCGCCAGGTGCGCGAAAACGTGGGCGCCGATGGCGGCCTGCTGATCGGTGTGGACCTGGTCAAGGATCCGGCAGTGCTGGACGCCGCCTACGACGACGCGATCGGCGTCACGGCAGCCTTCAACCTGAACCTGCTGCGCCACCTGAACTTCCTGGCAGGCGCGGACTTCGACCCGGCGCAATGGCGTCACGTGGCCTTCTTCAATGACGCGGAAAGCCGTATCGAGATGCACCTGGAAGCACGCTGCGCACTCACCGTGCACTGGCATGGCGGCGAGCGCAGTTTCGCGCAGGGCGAGCGCATTCATACGGAAAACAGCTACAAGTACACGCTGGAAGGCTTCCGCAAATTGCTGTCGGAAGCCGGCTTCCACGTCGACGGCACCTGGACCGACGATGCACACTGGTTCGCAGTGATGCACGCCGCGGCAGCCTATGCGTGACGCCAGTCCCTGGACCGAACGCTACGCGCAAGTGCGCGCGGCCACCATGGCGCTGGCCGAGCCGCTGTCCGATGAAGATTGTGGTGCACAGTCAATGCCGGACGCCAGCCCGGTCAAGTGGCACCTGGCGCACACCACGTGGTTCTTCGAAACCTTTATCCTCGAACGCTTCGAGCCCGGCTTCCAGCCATTCCATCCGGCGTTCCGCGTGCTGTTCAACTCGTATTACAACGGCGTCGGAGACAAGCATCCAAGGCCGCAACGCGGCTTGCTGACGCGGCCATCGATGGCTGAAGTGCGCGCCTATCGCGCCAATGTCGATGCGCGCATTGCCGCGCTGGCGACAAGGCTGGCCGCCACCGATGCCCGCCTGGCCGCGCTGCTGACGCTTGGGCTGCAGCATGAGCAGCAGCACCAGGAGCTGATCGTCACCGACATCAAGCACCTGCTGGCTCAGAATCCAATGGCGCCAGCCTACCGGCCTCCAGCGGCAGCGGCCATGCCGGCCGCCGGCGGGCAAGCCTGGCTGCGCTTCGACGGCGGCGTGCATGAGATCGGCCATCAAGGCGAGGGCTTCTGCTTCGACAATGAACTGCCGCGCCACAAGGTTTATGTCGCACCGTTCGAGCTGTCCCGGCGCCTGGTGACAAATGCGGAATACCTGGCCTTCCTCGAGGCCGGTGGCTATCGCGACCCGAGCCTGTGGCTGGCGGAAGGCTGGGACTGGATTCGCGCCCAGGGCATTGAGGCGCCGCTGTACTGGCGGCGCGTGGAGGAGGGGACGGGTTGGAGCGCGTTCACGCTGCACGGCCAGCAGCCGCTGGACATGGATGCACCGGTCACCCATATCTCCCTGTTCGAAGCCGACGCCTACGCCCATTGGTCCGGCGCGCGCCTGCCGACGGAAGCGGAATGGGAGCACGCAGCCAGTGCCGGCGCACCGGCGCAAATGTTCGGCCACTGCTGGCAATGGACCAGCAGCAGTTACGCCCCATACCCCGGCTTCCGCCCGGCAGAAGGCGCCATTGGCGAATACAACGGCAAGTTCATGGTCAACCAGTACGTGCTGCGCGGCTCCAGCCTGGCGACACCGCAAGGCCACACCCGCGCCAGCTACCGCAACTTCTTCACCGCCAGCGCGCGCTGGCAATTCACCGGTATCCGCCTCGCAAAATAAAAGTCGGGGTCAGCTCCGGCAATCGGACATTTCGCGCAGCGAATGTCCGATTGCCGGAGCTGACCCCGACTTTTTGGGTGCGAGTTACAGGCGGATGCCGAGGGCCTGGATGATCTCTGCCTTGAACTTGGCTGCCTGGTCGGCGTTAGGAATCTCGCCGGCCAGCTTCAGTGCCAGCATGCGCACGTCGCTGATTTCGTCGAAGTAGTCGCCGCACACAATCGCTGCCATCGGGCCAATGTAGGTGGCCAAGGTGTTTTCGAAGATGCGGCGTTGCTCTTCCGTCAGCGCCGGCTTGCTGGCAGGCTTGCTGCTGGGCGCTTCCGGCGCAGCTGCCGGGCGGCGCGCGACGCCAGCCAACAAGGTGGACGCTGGCGAGCTGCCTTCCGGCAGCTCAGTGATGCTGCCGTACAGGTAGTCGAGAATCGATTCGGTCGACCACGGCAGCGGTTCGTTGTTGCCCACGCTCGGACGGTCCAGGCTCATGCGTGCGCGCTGCATGGTGCGCAGGATGTCCAGGCCGTCACGGCCGCGGCGGCCGCGGCACAGGACGAATACGATGCGACCGTTGTCGAGGTGGATCTGCGCCATGCGGTTGTCATCGCTGACCAGCATGATGGTCGCGGTGTCGCCCTGGGCGCAGAAGCCGGCGATCTTGTCGAGCAGCTCTACGAATGGAGTGAACTCTGGCTGTGCCATATCCGTTCGCCTTTACCGATTATTTCTTACGCAGGCGATCCATCGCCATCTGGATACTCACGCCCAGGCGTTCCACCGCACGCGCCAGCGAGCCGATTTCGTCGCCGCGGCGGGTTTGCGGGATGGTCACATCCAGCTGGCCTTTGCTCAGCTTCTCGGCGATGTCGGTCAGTTGGTTGATCGGACGGGTCAGTTGCTTGCCCAGAATGAATGCCAAACCGGCAACCAGGGCGATAACGATCAGGATCAGGAGGCGTGCTTCGTTGCGCATCTTGGTCATGGCGGAATACGCTTCGTCGTATTGCTGCTCAACCAGCACGGTCCAGCCTTGTGGCAGGTGGCGCACGAAGCCAACCATCTTCACGTCGCCGTCCATGTAGACTTTTGGCTCGTCGGTGATGCCTTCCACTTGCAGGGCAGGGTGCTTGCTGAAGTCTTGCAGTGCGGTCTTGACCTTGGTCGCGTCGCCGTGGGCGATGACTTTCTTGTCGCCGTCCAGCAGGATGGCGTGGCCGGTTTCGCCGATGCGGATGTCGGTCACGGTGCGGGACACCACGCCCAGGTCCATCGCCATGGCAAACACGCCAACGATGGTGCGGTTTTCATTGCGGATTGGCACGCCGATGTTCAGCGAAGGCTTGCCGCTGGTCTTGCCGATCGCCACCAGGCGGCCTTCGTCCTTGCCGGACATGATGGCCTTGAAGTAGGAGCGGTCGCCGTAGTCGACCATGGCATTGCCGTCGCTACGTGCCACGTCCATGCCGTCGGTGCCCAAGGTGTGGATCAGGTAAACCCACTCATAGGAAGCAATGGTTGCCGTCAGGACCGGGGTCTGGCGCGCATTGTTCATGGAGATGATGTCGTTCAGGCGAGCTGCCTGGCGCATGGCGCGCATATTGGTCTCGTCCCAGCCGTTAACGCCGGTTGCGACGGTGTCGGTGGTGGCCACCAGGTTTTCCGAGATCTTCGTGGTCAATTCTTTTTCAGCAGAAGAATTGCCCAGGTACCAAAGGGCGAACAGCGGTACCAGGGTGACCACGAGCAGGGTGATCAGGACTTTTTGAAAGATATTAAGAGACAGTTTCATTTTTATAAATCATTCGTAATAATCGAGCTAACACAACCGCATTCGAAATACGGACAACGTCGGCATTAAGGCTGATTTCGAGGCAAAGCAGATGGCTTGCCCGAGGCTGTTCGCAGCGCCAAGCACGCTACTTCGGGCATTTCCTGAGCAACAATTTGCGAAATCACGGGCCGCTTCGGGACCCTTGTCTGGCGTGATTTTCCAGTTGCTCAGATTATAAGTTCAAGATTATACATCAGTCGGTTTCCAGGCGGAAATCATTTATGAGTGGCTTGCGCTGGCTCAAGCGCGGCGTGTTGCGGGAATGCGGCGCCAAGGCCGGCCGTTTGGAGCGCGCCGCGTCGTCCGCCAGGCGGAATTGGCTCACCAGTGTTTCCAGCTCGGCCGCCTGGTCGCTCATGGCCGAGGCTGCTGCTGCGGCTTGCTCCACCAGCGCGGCGTTTTGCTGCGTGGACTGGTCCATCTGCATGATGGCGGTGTTCATCTGCTCGATGCCGTCGGTCTGCTCGCGCGTGGCAAGCGAGATTTCGGCGACGATGCCGGTCACGCGCTGCACGGCCGAAACGACTTCTTCCATCGTGGAGCCAGCCTGTGCGACCAGCCTGGCGCCGGCGTCGACCTGTTCCACCGAGGTGGAAATGAGTTCCTTGATTTCCTTGGCAGCGCTGGCCGAGCGTGCGGCCAGGTTGCGTACCTCGCTGGCCACCACGGCAAAGCCGCGGCCTTGCTCGCCTGCGCGCGCCGCTTCCACCGCTGCATTCAGGGCCAGGATATTGGTCTGGAACGCGATGCCATCGATCACCGAGATGATGTCAACCACCTTGCGCGAGGAGTCGTTGATCGAGTCCATGGTGGTCACCACTTGCGACACCACTTTGCCGCCGCGCTGGGCGATGGTGGAGGCGGAGTTGGCCAGCTTGTCAGCTTCGCGTGCGTTGTCGGCGTTGGCTTTGACAGTCGAGGTCAGTTCTTCCATCGACGATGCGGTTTCTTCCAGCGCCGAGGCCTGGTTTTCGGTGCGCGCCGACAGGTCCATATTGCCGGTAGCGATCTGGCCGGAGGCCGAGGCAATCGCCACCGTGCCATTGCGTACCTGGCCGACGATCTGCGACAGCGCGTCGTTCATTTCGCGCAAGGCGTGCAGCAACTGGCCGGCTTCATCCTGAGAATGGGCCCTGATCTGGCTGGTCAGGTCGCCCGAGGCGACGGTGCGCGCCACTTGCAGCGCATAGTTGATCGGGCGCGTAATCGAGCGCGTAACCCAGACGGCGCAGGCAACGCCCAGCACCAGTGCCGACAGGCCCAGCGCCACCATCATTGCCTTGGCCGAGTTGATGTGTTGTTTGATGTCGGCGCCATTGGCCGTGACGATGCTGTCCTGCAGGTCTGCGAGTTTTTCCACGGTCGCCTGCAGCCTGGCCAGGCGTGGCATGGTTTCCGACAGGGCCTGTTGCGTGGCCTGATCGCGTTGCCCGTCTGCGAGCAGCTTGAGCACGCCGGTAAACGATTGGACATAGGCGGTTCGCTCGCTTTTCACTTGCGCCAGCAGTTCACGGCCCTCGGGGCGGTAGACCAGCTTGTCCAGCGTGGACAGGGCGTCGGTGATGATGGTTTTGTTCTTGTCGACCTGCTTGCGCAATTCCGCCGCTTGCGCGGCATCGGCCACCAGCAACAGCTGCAGCACCAGCGCGGCATTGGCGCGCGTCGTGGCCGACACTGTCGCCGCCGCATCGGCCTTGACCCAGTCCTTGTCGATGATGGTGGAACTCAGTTCGCCGATGTTGGAGAGCCGTTGGCTGCCCACCGCAATCAGCATGGCCATCAAGGCAAAGACAATTGCGAAACAAAAGCCCAGGCGGGTCCCGATCTTCAGGTTGGCAATGCGCATGACTGCTCCTTCCGGCGGCGAGGAAATCGATTTACCAGTATAGGTACATGCCGCAAGGAGACAAAAACGGGGACGGCGCGCCGGCCATCCCCGAATGAAAAACCGCTCAGGCAGCGGCTTGTGCGATGCTAGCCGAGGCTTCGGCCTTGAGCGCAATCTGGCGGTTGATGGCGCTCAGCACAGCCTTGAACGAGGCGGTGACGATATTGCTGTCGATGCCCGCGCCAAAAAGGGTGGGACCGCCGTCCAGGCGCAGTTCGACGTAGCAGGCCGCCTTGGCGTTGGCGCCGTGGCCGATCGCGTGCTCGTGGTAATCCATCAGCGTCACGTCCAGGCCGAGCGCATCGACGAACGCATCGATCGGGCCATTGCCGCCGCCTTGCAAGGACATCGAAGCCTTGTTATGCAGCAGGCCGATGTCGATCTGCACCGGTTCGTCGCTCGAGCTGTCTTCCACCATCTTGTGCGACACATAGGCGTAAGGCGTGGCCTGGGCCAGGTATTCGCTTTCGAAGATCCGGTAGATGCCTTCGGAGGTGATTTCCAGGCCGGTCTGGTCGGCCACTTTCTGCACTGCGCGGCTGAATTCAATCTGCAGGCGGCGCGGCAGTTCAAGGCCGTAGTCCTGTTCCAGCAGGTAGGCCATGCCGCCCTTGCCGGACTGGCTGTTGACGCGGATAACGGCGTCGTAGCTGCGGCCCACATCCTGCGGGTCGATCGGCAAGTAAGGGATTTCCCATGGTGCGCCTTCCTGCTGCTTGGCAAAACCCTTCTTGATCGCGTCCTGGTGCGAACCGGAGAAAGCGGTGAACACCAGGTCGCCCACGTAGGGGTGGCGCGGATGGACTGGCAACTGGTTGCACTCCTCGACCACTTTGCGTACGGCGTCGATGTCGGAGAAATCCAGGCCGGGATGCACGCCCTGGGTGTAGAGGTTCAGGGCCAGGGTTACCAGGTCGACGTTGCCGGTGCGTTCGCCGTTGCCGAACAGGCAGCCTTCGACGCGTTCGGCGCCCGCCATCACGGCCAGTTCGGCGGCGGCGATGCCGGTGCCGCGGTCGTTGTGCGGGTGCACCGAGATGATGATCGAGTCGCGGCGCTGCAGCTTGCGCGACATCCATTCGATCTGGTCGGCGTAGATATTCGGGGTCGAGCACTCGACCGTGGCCGGCAGGTTGACGATCATCTTCTTGTCCGGCGTCGGCTGCCAGATGGCCGAGACGGCGTCCACGATGTGCTTGGCGAAATCGAGCTCGGTGGTGGAGAACGATTCCGGCGTGTATTCGTAAGTCCAGTCGGTTTCCGGATGCTGGGCCAGCAGCTCTTTCACCAGCTTGGTGCCGGAGGTGGCGATGGCGGTGATCTCTTCGCGGCTGGCGCCAAACACCACTTTGCGGAACACCGGCGCGGTGGAGTTATACATGTGCACGATGGCGCGCTTGGCGCCGATGCAGGATTCCACGGTGCGGCGGATCAGTTCTTCGCGCGCCTGGGTCAGCACGATGATG
>Ga0209130_1000501_pt1 | contig 39864 bp, 37 predicted proteins | sample AraplaMF_Cvi_mLB_FD_184264 | JGI IMG/M metagenome (GOLD analysis project Ga0209130, IMG submission 184264) | Arabidopsis root microbial communities from the University of North Carolina, USA - plate scrape MF_Cvi_mLB (SPAdes) (version 2) | ecosystem: Host-associated > Plants > Roots > Endosphere...
CGGACCTGAAATGGAACGAGGAACGCGGCTCCTACGACTTCGGCGAAATCGATTGGGAAGAATTCCACCAGGTCCTGAAGGGCAACGGTCCTTGCAACCGCGAGCGCCTGCGCACCCGCGTCAAGGCCTACGAAGATGGCGCGTGGTTCCGCGATGCGCTGGTGGCCTACGCCGACAAACACAATAAGGAGCAGGCTGCGGCCTGAGAGGAGACAAGATGAGCAAAGAATGGCCACTGTGGGAAGTCTTCATTCGCAGCCAGCACGGCCTGGCGCACAAGCATGTAGGCAGCCTGCATGCTCCGGATGCGGAGATGGCAATCAATAATGCGCGCGACGTCTACACGCGCCGCAATGAGGGCGTGAGCATCTGGGTGGTGCGCGCCGCCGACATCGTCGCCAGCGCGCCGGCCGACAAGGGCCCGCTGTTCGAGCCTTCCAACAGCAAGGTATACCGCCACCCGACCTTCTTCCCGATGCCGGAAGAAGTGAAGAACCTGTAAGGCGCGCGACATGGATAACAAGGTTAATTACCTGCTGCGCCTGGGCGACAACGCCATGGTGCTGAGCCAGCGGCTGTGCGAGTTGTGCGGCAAGGGCCCGGCGCTGGAAGAGGACATGGCGCTGTCCAACGTGTCGCTGGACCTGCTGGGTCAAACCCGCATGTGGTACACCTACGCTGCCGAACTGGAAGGCGCGGGGCGCGATGAGGACAGGCTGGCTTACCTGCGCGATGCACATGACTTCAAGAACGTGCTGCTGGTCGAGCAGCCGAACGGCAACTACGCCCACACCCTGGTGCGCCAGTTCTTCTTCGATACCTGGCATTATTTCCTGATCGGCGCGCTGACCAGGAGCAGCGACCAGCGCATTGCGGAAATCGCCGAGAAGTCGCTGAAGGAAGTGACCTATCACCTGCGCCGCAGCGGCGACCTGATTGTGCGCCTGGGCGACGGCACCGAAATGTCGCACCAGTTCACGCAGACTGCGGTGGACGAACTGTGGATGTATACCGGCGAGGTGTTCAACTACGACGCGGTCGACGATGCCATGGTGGCGGAAGGCGTTGCGCCACCGGCTGCGATGCTGCGTGAACAATGGCTGTCGCATGTGTCCGATATCCTCGGCGAGGCGACTTTGACCATGCCGCCAGCCGATGCGTGGATGCAGAAGGGCGGCAAACAAGGACGCCATTCCGAGCACCTGGGCTACCTTCTGGCCGAGATGCAGTTCCTGCAGCGTGCCTATCCAGGTTCGGAGTGGTGATGGACGAAGCGCGCGTCTGGTCGCTGCTGGAGCAGGTCTCCGATCCGGAAATTCCCGTGATTTCCGTGGTGGACCTTGGCATCGTGCGCGATGTGCAGGTCACCGGCGCATCGTCGTGCGCGGTCACGATCACGCCCACTTATTCCGGCTGTCCGGCCATGCAGGTCATTGCCGATGCGGTGCAAGGCGCGCTTCAGGATGCCGGCATCAAGCAGGTCGACATCATCACCCGGCTGTCGCCCGCGTGGACGACGGACTGGATGAGCGACTCCGGCAAGGCCAAGCTGAAAGGCTATGGCATCGCGCCGCCGGCGCAGAAAGTGGTGGATATCAGCGGCCTGCGCAACCCGCGTCCTGCCGCTGCGCCGCTGGACCCGCTGAAGGCAGGCATTGCGCGCGGCGCGGTGCCTGCGCCAAAGGTTATCTGCCCGCACTGCGGTTCCAGCCACACCGAAATCACCAGCCAGTTCGGCTCCACGCCATGCAAGGCGCTGTACAAGTGCCTCGATTGCCGCGAGCCCTTTGACTACTTCAAGTGCCACTGACACCATGAGCAAATTCTATCCACTGTCCGTCGCCAAGGTGCAGCAGGAAACCCGCGATTGCATCGCCGTCACCTTCGCCGTGCCTGCCGAGCTGCAGGAGAGCTTCAAATACCAGCAAGGCCAGCACCTGACCCTGCGCGCCAACATCAATAACGAGGACCTGCGCCGTTCGTATTCGATCTGCTCCGCCGTGCAGGACGGCAGCCTGCGCGTGGCGATCAAGCGCACGCCTGGCGGCATGTTTTCCACCTGGGCCAACGACTCGCTGAAGCCTGGCGCCACCATTGAAGTGATGCCGCCGATGGGCCACTTCAACGTGCCACTGGATGCCGCGCAGTCGAAGAATTACCTGGCCTTCGCGGCGGGCAGCGGCATTACGCCGATCCTGTCGATCATCAAGACCACGCTGCTGACGGAACCGAACAGCCGCTTCACCCTGTTCTATGGCAACCGCGCTTCGTCGTCCGTGATCTTCAAGACGGAACTGATGGAGTTGAAGGATGCTTACCTGGAGCGCCTGAACATCGTCTACGTGATGTCGCGCGAGCAGCAGGATATTGAGCTGTTCAACGGCCGCATTACCAAGGAAAAGACCGAGCAGTTCCTGCAGCACTGGGTCGACATCAAGGATTACGACACCGCCTTTATTTGCGGCCCGGAAGACATGATGCTTGGCGTTTCCGCTGCCTTGCAGGAGGCGGGCATGCCGAAGGCGAATATCAAGATCGAGCTGTTCGCGGCCAGCATCCCGAAACACCAGCACAAGCCGCGCGTGCAGGCTGACGCGGCGCCGCACCTGACGGAAGTCACCGTGATCATGGACGGTAATGCGGCTTCATTCACCATGGAGAAGGACAAGGAGTCAATCCTGGACGCCGGCCTGCGCGCGGGCCTGGACATGCGCTATTCCTGCAAAGGCGGCGTATGCTCTACCTGCCGCTGCAAGATGGTCGAAGGCAAAGTGGACATGGACGTCAACTACGCACTGGAAGACTACGAGATTGCACGTGGGTTTGTATTGAGCTGCCAGGCGTTTCCGGTCACTGATAAAGTGGTTATCGATTTCGACCAGGCTGAATAACCCCAGGAAGAGGAGACAAGATTGAGCTACGAGAACATCAAATTTGAGATCGACGCAGGTGTCGCAATACTGACCCTGAACCGCCCCGACAAGTTGAACAGCTTCACCCAGGCCATGCACCTGGAAGTACGCGAAGCGCTCGCCCAGCTGCGCGCCGACAAGAGCGTCCGAGTGCTGGTGCTGACCGGCGCCGGCCGCGGCTTCTGCGCCGGCCAGGACCTGGGCGACCGCGCGGTGGCGCCAGGCGGCGCCGCAGTCGACCTCGGCGAATCCGTCGAGAAATTCTACGCGCCGCTGGTGCTGGCGCTGCGCGAGCTGCCCATGCCCGTCATCTGCGCCGTGAACGGTGTGGCTGCCGGCGCAGGCGCCAACCTGGCCCTGGCTTGCGACATCGTGCTGGCCGCCAAATCCGCCAGTTTCATCGAAGCCTTCTGCAAACTGGGCCTGATCCCGGACACCGGCGGCACCTGGCATCTGCCACGCCTGATCGGCCACGCACGCGCTACCGGTCTCGCCATGCTGGGTGAAAAGCTGTCGGCCGAACGCGCCGAACAATGGGGCCTGATCTGGAAGGCCGTCCCGGACGAGGAACTGATGAACGAAGCCATGGCCATGGCCAGGCATTTTGCCACTGCGCCAACCAAGGGCCTGGCCTTCACCAAGCATGCGCTGCAAGCGAGCTACGGCAACACCCTGGCCGACCAACTGAAACTGGAAGGCGAAATGATGCGCGAACTTGGCTACAGCCACGACTACCGCGAAGGCGTGGATGCTTTCATCAACAAGCGCGCTCCAAACTTCAAGGGAGAATAAGGATGGCGGCTCTGGCGAAAGACAGTGTCGTTGCCGTCATCGGCAGCGGGGCAATGGGTTCGGGCATTGCGCAGGTCGCAGCGGCTTCCGGGTACACGGTCAAGCTGTTCGACACCCGCGCGGAGGCGGTTGAGAAGGCGATTGCCGATATCGGCAAGGTGTACGGCAAGCTGGTTGAGAAGGGCAAGATGTCCGGCGCCGATGCGGATGCCGCGCGCAGCCGCCTGCACGGCGTTGCCGGCCTGTCCGAAGTGGCCGACGCCAAGCTGGTGGTCGAGGCCATCGTCGAAAACCTGGACGTCAAGCGCAGCCTTTTCGCCGAGCTGGAAGGCATCGTCAGCGATGACGCCATCCTCGCCACCAATACCTCCTCGATTTCCGTTACCGCCATCGCCGCCAAGCTGCGCAAGCCGCAACGCCTGGTCGGCATGCACTTCTTCAACCCGGTGCCGCTGATGGCGCTGGTGGAAGTGATCAGCGGTCTCGCGACTGGCCGCGGCGAGGCTGAAACCGTGTACGACACCGCCATTGCCTGGGGCAAGAACCCGGTGCATGCCAAGTCGACGCCGGGCTTCATCGTCAATCGCGTGGCGCGTCCTTACTATGCCGAAGGCTGGCGCCTGCTGAATGAACAGGCGGCCGATGCCGCCACCATCGACGCAGTGATGCGCGAGGGCGGCGGCTTCCGCATGGGCCCCTTCGAACTGATGGACCTGATCGGCCACGACGTGAACTATTCGGTGACCGAATCCGTATTCCGCGCCTACTACAACGACCCGCGCTTCACGCCGTCCGTGATGCAGCAGGAAATGGTCAATGCAGGCTTCCTGGGCCGCAAGTCGGGCCGCGGCTTCTACGATTACGGCGAGGGCGCCGCCGCGCCACAACCGCGCGCAGAGGCGCCCCAGCCGCTGCCGGAATACATCGGCTTCAGCTTCGAGCCGGGCGAACATACGGCAATCGCTACCGCGTTGATCGAACGATTGAAGGCGCGCGGCATCAACGTCAACAAGCGCAATTCCGCGGAAGGCCACCGTTCGCACGAGGCGCCCGCTTTCCATTGCAACGGCGCCGCGATTTACCTGACCGACGGGCGCACCGCCACGCAGCGCGCGCGTGACGACAAGCATGACGACATGGTGGTGTACGACCTGGTGTTCGACTTCAACACCTCGCCGCGTATCGCCATCGCTTGCAGCGACCAGTGCAGCCCGCGCGCCATGGCCTCGGCCATCGGCATGTTCCAGGCGGCCGGTTTCACCGTCACCCGTATGGATGATGTGCCAGGGCTGGCTGTGATGCGCACCGTTGCCATGCTGGCCAACGAAGCTGCCGATGCCGTCCACCAGGGTGTCTGCAGCGCGCAGGCGGCCGACGTGGCGATGCAAAAGGGCGTCAACTATCCGCGCGGCCCGCTGGCCTGGGCGGACATGGTGGGCGTCAAGCATGTTGTTTCCGTGCTGGAGAACCTGGCCGCGAGCTATGGTGAGGACCGCTACCGCGTATCGCCGCTGCTGCGCCGCCGCGAGCAGAGCGGAGCGAAGATCCATGCATAACCCCAAGATGCACCCGCAGGCCTTGGCTGAAGCGGCCGGCGCAGCGATGTTTGCGCGCGATGCCGCCAGCCAGGCCTTGGGCATGAAGTTGGTAGAAATCCGCCCCGGCTATGCGCGCATGACCATGCCGGTGCGGAGCGATATGCTGAACGGGCACCAGACTTGCCACGGCGGCTTTATCTTTGCGTTGGCGGATAGTGCTTTCGCATTTGCGTGCAACAGCCATAACCACACAACGGTTGGCGCGGGCTGCACGATCGACTACCTCGCCCCCGGGCGGATGGATGACTTGCTGACGGCGGAGGCGGTGGAACGCACGCTGGTCGGCAAGACCGGCATCTACGATGTCACTGTCTGCAACCAGGAGGGCAAGATGATCGCCACCTTCCGCGGCAAGTCGCACCGCGTGGCCGGAGAGGTGGTTCCAACCCATAGCTAGTTGATGGAGGTAGCACCGTGGTCCAACGCATTCCCGCCCCTTCCGACCTGGAGCCGATCGAGCGCGCCAGCGGTGACGAATTGCAGGCGCTGCAGCTTGAGCGGCTGAAATGGTCGCTGATGCACGCGTATGAGAACGTGCCGCACTACCGCAAGGCCTTTGACGAGAAGGGCGTACATCCGAACGACCTGAAGTCGTTGTCCGACCTGGGCAAGTTCCCGTTCACGGACAAGAAAACCCTGCGCGACAACTATCCCTTCGGCCTGTTTGCCGTGCCGCGCGAGAAGGTGGTGCGTGTGCATGCCTCCAGCGGAACGACCGGCAAGCCGACCGTGGTCGGCTACACCCGGCGCGATATCGATATGTGGGCCGACGTGGTGGCGCGTTCCATTCGCGCAGCGGGCGGCCGCGCCGGCGACATGGTCCACGTCTCCTACGGCTACGGCCTGTTCACCGGCGGCCTGGGCGCGCATTACGGCGCTGAACGCCTGGGCTGCACCGTGATCCCGATGTCCGGCGGCCAGACGGAAAAGCAGGTGCAGCTGATCCAGGACTTCAAGCCATCGATCATTATGGTGACGCCGTCCTACATGCTGAACATCGTGGAGGAATTCCAGCGCCAGGGCCTGGACTGCGCAAAGTCTTCGCTTCAAGTGGGCATTTTCGGCGCGGAGCCCTGGACCAACGCCATGCGCGGCGAGATTGAACGGCGCGCCGGGATCGATGCGGTAGACATCTACGGCCTGTCGGAAGTGATCGGCCCGGGCGTGGCGAGCGAATGCATCGAATCGAAAGACGGCCCGGTGATCTGGGAAGATCATTTCTACCCCGAGATCATCGATCCGGAAACCGGCGAAGTGCTGCCGGACGGCGAAGAGGGCGAGCTGGTCTTCACTTCCCTGAGCAAGGAAGCGATGCCGGTGATCCGCTACCGCACGCGCGACCTCACGCGGCTGCTGCCGCCGACTTCGCGCGCCATGCGCCGCATTGGCAAGATCACCGGCCGCTCGGACGACATGCTGATCATCCGCGGCGTGAACGTGTTCCCGACCCAGATCGAGGAACAGATCTGCAAGCTGCCGAAGCTCGAACCGCAATACCAGCTGGTGGTGACCCGCGACGGCCACCTCGACAAGCTTGAAGTGCTGGTGGAATTGCGCGCCGGCCTGGCCCGCGCCGATGCCGGCGACGTGGCACGCGAACTGGAACAACGCATCAAGACCAATGTCGGCGTGAGCACGACCGTCACGCTGGTCGGCGTGGGCGGCATCGAACGCACCGCGACCGGCAAGGCCAAACGAGTAATCGACAAACGACCAAAGGAATAATTCAATGACCGAAGCATTCATCTGCGACGCCGTTCGCACACCATTCGGCCGCTACGGCGGCGCACTGGCAGGCGTGCGCGCCGACGACCTGGCGGCAATTCCGATCGCTGCCCTGATGGCGCGCAATCCTGCCGTCGACTGGAAGCAGGTGGACGACGTCTACTACGGCTGCGCCAACGGCGCCGGGGAAGACAACCGCAACGTGGGCCGCATGGCCGGCTTGCTTGCTGGCTTGCCGGTGGAGGTGCCGGGCAACACCATCAACCGCCTGTGCGGCTCCTCGCTGGACGCCGTGGGCATTGCGGCGCGCGCCATCAAGTCGGGCGAAGCGCAGCTGGTAATCGCCGGCGGCGTCGAGAGCATGACCCGCGCGCCATTCGTGATGGGCAAAGCCGATAGCGCATTCTCGCGCAGCGCCAAGATCGAGGACACCACCATCGGCTGGCGTTTCGTCAATCCGCTGATGAAGGCGCAGTATGGCATCGATTCCATGCCCGAGACGGCGGAGAATGTGGCGGAGCAGTGGTCGGTCGCGCGCGCCGACCAGGATGCTTTCGCGATCCGCAGCCAGCAGCGCTGGGCGGCGGCCCACGCGGCGGGCTTTTTCAAGGGCGAGATCGTGCCGGTCACCATCCCGCAGAAGAAAGGCGAGCCTAAAGTCATCGATACCGACGAGCATCCGCGCCCGGACACCACGCTGGAAGCGCTGGCCAAGCTGAAAGGCGTGGTCAAGCCTGAAGGCACGGTCACCGCCGGCAATGCTTCCGGCGTCAATGACGGCGCCTGCGCCCTGTTGCTGGCATCCGCAGCTGCCGTAGACAAGTTTGGCCTGAAACCGCGTGCCAAGGTGCTGGGCATGGCGACCGCCGGCCTGGCGCCGCGCATCATGGGCTTCGGTCCATCCCCGGCCAGCAAGAAGCTGCTGGCGCAGCTGGGCATGACCATCGAGCAGATGGATGTGATCGAATTGAACGAAGCCTTCGCCGCACAGGGCCTGGCCGTGACACGCGACCTCGGACTGGCGGACGACGATACCCGCGTGAACCCGAATGGCGGCGCGATTGCCATCGGCCATCCGCTCGGGGCATCGGGTGCACGCCTGGTGACCACGGCGCTGAACCAGCTTGAACGTACCGGCGGCCGTTACGCGCTGTGCACCATGTGCATCGGTGTCGGCCAGGGCATCGCGCTGGTCATTGAGCGAGTCTGACCATGCCCTGCTACGAAATCAATGGCGTGCGGCCGGTGGTTCATCCGACCGCCTACGTCCACCCCACTGCAGTCCTGATCGGCGATGTGATCGTCGGCCCGCGCTGCTATGTGGCGCCGCTGGCATCGCTGCGCGGCGACTTCGGGCGCCTGATCCTGGAAGAGGGCGCCAATGTGCAGGACACCTGCGTGATGCACGGCTTCCCCGGCGGCGACACCGTCGTCGAGCAGGACGGCCATATCGGCCACGGCGCCGTACTGCACGGCTGCCGCATCGGCCGCAATGCCCTGGTGGGCATGAACGCGGTCGTGATGGATAACGCGGTCATCGGCGCAGAGAGCATTGTCGGCGCCGCAGCTTTCGTCAAGGCCGGCATGGATATCCCGCCGCGCAGCATGGTGGTCGGCGCGCCGGCCAAGATCCTGCGCCCGGTCAGCGACAGCGAGATCGCCTGGAAAACGCTGGGCACCGGCCAGTACCACGAGCTGGCGGTACGCTCGATGCAGACGATGGTGGAGTGCCAGCCGGACACCGAGGCCACGCCTGGCCGCCAGCGCATGCAATGGGATACATCGCTGCCTATGCACTTGCATAAGCAAGCATTTGAGAAGAAATAACTGGAGACTACGAAATGGTACACACCCTGCAAAGCTTCATCGGCGGCCGCTGGCAAGGCAAGGAAGCCGCCACTGCGCTGCACAGCGCCCTGGATAACCGCGTGATTTATCACACCCACGCCGAGCAGATTGATTTTGCCGAAGCCGTGCACTACGGCCGCAAGACCGGCATCCCGGCCCTGATGAAGCTGGACTTCCAGACCCGCGCCCAGCGCCTGAAAGCCCTGGCGATGTACCTGATGGAGCGCAAGGAGGAACTGTATGCCATCTCGCACCTGACCGGCGCGACCCGTCCCGATAGCTGGGTCGACGTGGAAGGCGGCATCGGCACCTTGTTCGCCTACGCCAGCATGGGCAGCCGCGAGCTGCCGTCGTCGAACGTGCTGCATGAAGGCCCGGCCATGGCGCTGGGCAAGCGCGGCGGCTTCTCCGGCACCCACATCCTGGTGCCGCGCGGCGGCATCGCAGTGCATATCAACGCCTTCAACTTCCCGATCTGGGGCCTGCTGGAAAAGTTCGCGCCGTCCTTCCTGGCTGCCATGCCGTGCATCGGCAAGCCTGCCAGCGCGACGTCCTACCTGACCGAAGCCCTGATCCGCATGATCAACGATTCCGGCCTGCTGCCGGACGGCTCGCTGCAACTCGTGATCGGCAGCACCGGCGACCTGCTGGACCGCCTGGGCGGCGCCGACGTGGTGACCTTCACCGGCTCCGCCGATACGGCCGCCAAGCTGCGCTCCAATCGCAACCTGATTGCCAATTCCGTGCCGTTCACCGCCGAAGCGGACTCCCTGAACTGCGCCATCCTGGCGCCGGACGTCACGCCTGACGATCCCGAATTCGACCTGTTCGTGAAGGAAGTGCAGCGCGAAATGACCACCAAGGCCGGCCAGAAATGTACTGCCGTGCGCCGCATCATCGTGCCGCGCCAGCATGCCGACGCCGTGGCCGAAAAGCTGCGCGAGCGCCTGGCAAAAGTCGTAGTGGGCGACCCGTCGGTGGAGGGCGTGCGCATGGGCGCGCTGGCGTCGAAAGACCAGCAGCGCGACGTGGCCGAGCGCGTGGCGCAACTGGCGCACGGCAATGAGATCCTGTTCGGTGGCGCGGGCGCGCTGAAACTGGTGGGCGAGGGTGTCGAGCATGGCGCGTTCTTCTCGCCGACCCTGCTGCTGTGCCGCAATGCGCTGAACAACGATGCTGTGCACGATGTGGAAGCCTTTGGCCCGGTCAGCACCATGATGACCTACGATTCCATCGATGAAGCGCTGGAGCTGGCCGCACGCGGCAAGGGTTCGCTGGTGTCCACGCTGGTGACCAAGGACCCGGCGACTGCAGCCTACGCGGTGCCGATTGCCGCCGCCTCGCATGGCCGTGTGCACGTGCTGGACCGCGAGGCTTCGGTCGATTCCACGGGTCACGGTTCGCCGCTGCCGCAACTGAAGCACGGCGGTCCTGGCCGTGCCGGCGGCGGTGAGGAACTGGGCGGCATCCGCGCGGTGCGCCACTTCCTGCAGCGCGCTGCGGTGCAAGGTTCGCCGACCATGCTGACTGCCATCACCGGCGAGTACGTGCGCGGTGGTGCGGTGAAAGAAGGCGATATCCATCCGTTCCGCAAATGCTTCGAAGACCTGGAGATCGGCGATTCGCTGCTGACCCATCGGCGCACCGTGAGCGAGGCCGACATCGTCAACTTCGGCGGCATTTCCGGCGACTATTTCTACATGCACTTCGACGAGATCGCAGCCAAGGATACCCAGTTCGGCAGGCGCATCGCCCACGGCTACTTCGTGCTGTCGGCAGCGGCTGGCCTGTTCGTGTCGCCGGCGCCGGGTCCTGTGCTGGCCAACTACGGCCTGGACAACTTGCGGTTCATCACCCCGGTGGCAATCGGCGACACCATTCGCGCCCGCCTGACCTGCAAGCGCAAGGTCGACCGCAACCGCACCGACGACAAGGGCCGCGGCCAGGGCGTGGTTGCGTGGGACGTGCAGGTGACCAACCAGAACGACGAGCTGGTCGCCAGCTACGATATCCTTACCCTGGTGTCGAAGCGCGCCTGAACCCGTAGCGCAAGCCAGCAAGCGGTGCCGCCAGCGGCGCCGCTTGCCGCGAGCTGGAGGAAGAGATTCAGCATTTCGAGCGGGTTTTCTTCCTCGCCGCATGCGAACGCACTTGCGCCCATCACCAGCAAAGACACTGCCAACGCCGCTGCTGTGCCAACGCCGGCAAAATACGCCCAACTGCGAATCTTCAGCCGGTTGGCGAAATAAATCGCTAGCGAGAAAGGCAGCAGTCCGCCAATCGAGGCTCCAAGCCAGGCAATGCCAAAGAAGGGCGCGACAACGGAAAATGGCGCACCGTTCATGACAACGAAGGTGAAGGAGCCGCAGGCCGCGGTGGCGGTTACGGCGGCGAGGTATGCCACGCTTGCGTGGCGCAGGGGGATTTTGTATTCCATGGCCACTACTGTAGCGGGCCATTGTGCGTCCAGTATGAAGCGCTTGTGAAGCGCCGCTACACCATCAGGTACACGACGCCTGCAAACGCCATGGCGATCAGCAGGACCGCGGTCCACTTCAATTTGTAATGGCGGGCATGGCAGCGCTGGCAGACGCGCATCTTCGCGCCGCCGCCGCTTGCCAGCGGCAGCTCTTCGTAGGTATTCCAGTTGATTTCAGCGGCGCACAGCGCACAGGCGCCACGCTGGTTGCGCCTTTCACCGCGCCACTGCCGCAGCCGGTCGGTCACCAGCGCCGCTACCAGCAGCGCACTAAATAGCAGGAACAGTATCTTCATCGTGCGCCGACTTTAGCATAAGCCAGCAGGCGCAGCCCGCAGCAAGGCCGGCAAGGAACAGCATTGGCCCCAATCGCACCAGGTGGCGTGCGGAATAGGCGCATGCCAGCAGCGGCAGGACAGCCATGGCGGTGAGGACTGCGCCGCCTACGAAGAACAGGGGGCTGCGGATGTTGCGGCGGAAGGCCAGCGTCATTGCGGCTGCGTACGGGAAGACCGAGACGGCGAAGGCCATGATCCATGCCAGTACCAGCGTGGCAAGCGGGAAGCGGAAGGTTTTGTCGCCGTTGACGACGAAGTCCCACAGCTCGTTGCCGGAGACGAAAGTGACTGCGGCGCAGCTGACCGCAAGAAGGTGGGCGTACATGACGCGCTGCGTGGAGTTGGAAATGTTCATGGCCTGCACTGTAATGAGCCAGTGTGCAGACAGTATGAAGCGAGCAAGAAGTAAAATATCAGCCCGCGTCGTTCTCAACTTCTTAAGGTTAACAATGAAATTCGTATCGCTGGCGGCGCTTGCCGCCATGGCCGTTCTTTCGGGCTGCACTTCTGTATCCGGCACCAGGTTCGCGCAGCAGGAAGCTGTCATGCCGAAGCTTTCGGCCGGCCAGGGCCGCGTGTATTTCTACCGCGTTGACGCCCTCACTGGCGGCGGCATGAATGCCCCGGTCAAGCTGGATGGGATCGTGGTAGGCGACTCGCTTCCAGGCGGTTATTTCTTTGTCGACGCCCCAGCAGGCAAGCACGAAGCATCGGCCAGCACCAGGGTCACCAGGAAGCTGAATTTCGTTCTTGAGCCAGGGGAAACCAAGTATGTGCGCACCAAGGCGCAGTTTGAAGATAAGGTCGGCCGCGTCGTGCCTGAATTGGTCAGCGCCGAAGAAGCCCGCCGGGAACTGCCTTCCTTGAACTTCACCGGCACTGCGAACCCTGACTGATCAGGCTTTCAGTCCGAACGGATCGTCGATCGAGTGGGATGGCCGGGTGAACCAGCGCGGGCCGTCTTCCGCCATGTAGAAGTGGTCTTCGTGCCGCACGCCGAATTCGCCCGGCACCACGATCATCGGTTCATTCGAGAAGGTCATGCCCACGTCCAGCGGGGTCTTGTCGCCGCCCACCAGGTAAGGCCATTCGTGGATGTCCAGGCCAATGCCATGGCCGGTGCGGTGCGGCAGGCCTGGCAGCTTGTATTCCGGGCCGAAGCCCGCCGCCTGAAGTGAGCGGCGCGCGGCCTGGTCCACTTCTTCGCACGGTACGCCCAGCTGGGCCGCTTCGAATGCGGCCTGTTGCGCCGCCTTCTCCGCATTCCATACCGCGCGCTGGCGCTCGCTGGGCTCGCCGTACACATAGGTGCGCGTGATGTCGGAAATATAGTTGTGCAGCTTGCATCCGGTGTCGATCAGCACCGTGTCGCCTTGCTTCAGCGTCTGAACGTACGAAACGCCGTGCGGGAAGGAACTGGCTACGCCGAACAGCACGATCACGAAATAGGAACCGGCCGGCGCGCCGACTTTGCGGTGCGCCTTGTCGATGAACTCCGCCACTTCGGTGGTGGTGATGCCTTCGCGCAGGATGCTGGCAGTGGCGATATGCACGGCCAGGGTCATGTCCTTGGCGCGCTGCATCAGGGCGATTTCCGCCTTCGACTTGCGGGTGCGGCAGTGGGCCGTTACGGCGCGCGCATTCTCCAGCGCATAGCCTTCGGCCAGCGGGCGGATGCCGTCGAAAATGAAAAAGGCCGCGCTTTCGTCGATGCCGATGCGCGGCGCCTGTGCGGCGTTCGGCACAATGCCCATCTTCTTCAGGACTGCGATGAACAGCGCGGAAGGGCTTTCGTGCTCATGCCAGCAATTGACCTCGCCTTCCACCAGCATGAAATCTTTCAGCGTATCTTCCTCAAAGGCCGGAGCGATGTATTCGACGGCGCCGCTGGCTGGCAGGATGGCGCCGACCATGCGCTCGCTTGGGTACCACTTGGTGCCGGTGAAATAGAGCAGGTTGGAGCCCGCATTGAGGTAGATGGCGGCAATGCCTTGCTGGCGCATAAAGGCTTGCGCCTTTTCGATGCGAGCCAGGTGTTCATCCTTGCCGATCGGCGTGGCGCCCGCTGTCATGTCCGACAGGGATGCCAGTGCCTGTTCCATAGTCTTGCCGCCAATACCAATGCCCATGCTGCCTCCTTAAAAACAAGGGGAACATCATAGCACCGCAAAGAGGCAAAAAAGCCGGCTATGCAGCTATCGTATCCGGGGATGACGATAGCCGCATACCGGCCAAGATGATGAAACTGAAGCTTATTGAACTTGCACGCTGACCTTATCGACCACGAAGGAAGTCTGCAGCGAGTAGTCTTCCGTCATGTTGAAGTGGATGCGCACGGTCTGGCCTTTGTACGGCAGCAGGTTGAAGGTGCGGATCTGGTAGCCGCTGGCTGGCATGGTGTTGTTGTAGGTTGCCAGGGTGCCCAGGGTGGTGCCGGAGGAGTTCTTCACGGACACGACCATCTTGTCGTACACGGTGCTGCCCGTTTCCGCGGTGTCGATATGCAGCGCGAACGACAGGGTTGCCGACGTTGCGGTGGCAGGAATGGTCACGGTCTGGTACAGCGTTTCAGTGGCCGTGGTGCCATTGCCGCCCAGCCAGGCGAAGCGCGAGCCTTCATACGCAGTCTGGCCGCTGTAGTTGCCGATCACGCCCGTGGTACCTGCCCAAGGCGAGGTGCCGGACTCGAAGCCGCCGTTGACAATCAGTTCGCTCTGCGGAGGAGTCGTGCCCACAGTCAGGGTGGCGTTGTTCGACGTTGCGGTCTTGGCCGGCGACGAGGAGTCGCTGACGATGGCCTTGAACACAGCGCCGTTGTCGGCCGCCTGCGCGGTGAACGAGTAGGTAGCCGAAGTGGCGCCCGAGATCTGGGTGCCATTGCGGTACCAGGCGTAGCTGTAAGGCGAGGTGCCGCCCGTGGCGCCGACGGTGAAGGTCGCGGTGCCGCCCGGCGCGACCGTCACGTTGTTCGGCTGGGTGGTGATGGTCACCGTGTTGGGATTGGACTCGTCCACGTCGGTACCGACGTTGATGGCGGCATAAGCGCGCTTGACCGCGGTCGATTCAGGGCTGCCGACGCCATACAGTTCTTCCGCAGCCTGGATGGTCTTGGTGCGCGCATCAGCATAGTTGGTGGACGAGGTGAACTTGGTGGTGTTCGCCTTGAACCAGATGCGGAACGCCTTGTCGTTGCCGATACCGGTCATTGCCAGCGGCTGTTTGTTCAGGTACTGGCTGTACATCTCGCTCGAGGACGAGGCGTTCGAACCTTGGGACAGGAAGTAGAACATGCGGTTGTTCGGCCCCGAGGAGTAGTGCACGTCGAGGTTGCCCAGGGTGCTGCTCCAGGCATCGCGCGATGCGCCGTCCTTGGATGGCTTCCACATCCAGCGCAGCGGCTGGCCGGAACGGCTGATTTCCTTGCCCATCATCCAGTCGTTGCCGGATGGGATGGTGCTGCCGGTGCCGCCGTTGCGGGCGTAGGCTTCCACCATTTCGCCGGTGATGTCGGAGTTCGACTCGTTCAGGCCGCCCGACTCGCCGGAGTAATTCAGGTTGGAGGTCGCATCGGTCACGCCGTGGCCCATTTCGTGGCCGATCACGTCGATCGAACCCAGGCTGTAGAAGCTCGAGCCGTCGCCGATGTACATGCACTTGCAGCTTGGGTCGAAGAAGGCGTTGTCGTAGTTGTTGTCGACGTGGACAGCGATGTAGGTCGCGGTGTTGTTGCCGTCCAGCGAGGACCAGCCCACCACGTTCTTCAGCGTGTCGTAAGTGTTCATCAGGCCCCACAGCGCGTTCACCGCGGCGGTCTGGCCGTTGGCGTTGGTGGTGCTGCCGCCGCTGATGTACTGCTGGCCGTCGCCCCAGGTGTTGGTGCTGTTGGTGTAGATCGAGCCTGGGCTTGGGTTGTTGGCCGACGAGTGGTTGGCATTGGTGATCGCCATGCCGCCATAGGTGCCGCCGGTGCCGCGGGACGAATCCAGCATCTTGTAGGTCGAGCCGGACAGGGTGGTGTTGATCGGCACGTCGCCGTTGTACTGGCTGTGGCCGACGCCGACCACGGTCTGCAGGGAATTCCACTGCTTGATCACGGCACCGGTGGTGGCGCTGATCACGGTATCGCGGAACACAGGGCGGTTGTCCTTGTTCATGCGGGTCTTGACCAGGTAGGCCAGCTCGTAGTGGTCGACCACGTCTTCCACGTCGGTTGCATTCAGCGCGCTTTCTGCCTTGTTGGCAGCCGCCACGGTGCGCTGGGTCCTGACCACTGGCCAGATCAGCAGTTCGGCTTCCGGCTTGGAACGCTGCACGGTGCCCGGCGTGCGCGAGACGGCGATGCGGATCGCTTCGTCGGCGCTGAAGGCGGCGTGGGTGTCGGGAGCGCCTTTGCCGTTGGCCTTGGCGGCGCGCGAAGCGTCCAGGCCATTGCGGCGGTCGGATGCCGACTCGCTGAGGATATTGCCGTTTTCATCGGTGACAACGACCGACTCGGAACCGAACACGCGCAGGCCCTGGAAGGTGTGGTCGGCGCGCACGATGCGCTGTCCGTTGACGCCCGGGTGCTGTTCGCGCAGCTTGTACCCATGCTCGCCATCGAGCCCGGCTGCGGCGCGCAGGGAATCCAGGCGCGATACCAAGCTCGCCTTTGCTTCAACGCTCATCGGCTGAGCTGGAGAGGCCATCAGGGTATCTGGCAGGACGCCTGCAAATGCAGGGGCGAACGAGGCGGCAACGGCTGCGGCCAACAGGCTTTTGCGAAGTTTCATCGACTCTCCTTGGGAACTTGGGTTGGTGGGAGAGCTGAAGTTATGCCTGTTTTTTGTGCAAGTCAAAAAACTTGTGAAATGAGTCAGATTTACAGATTTTGTATATTTCTAGACAATAGATTACATCTCCATAGTCACAAAAAATAACGGGGAGCGGCCATCAAAGCCGCCCCCCGTTCTGACATTTGCTGCTTGCGATTACTGGACTTGCAGGCTGACCTTATCCACCACGAAGGAAGTCTGCAGCGACGAGTCTTCAGTCATGTTGAAGTGCAGGCGCACGGTCTGGCCCTTGTAAGGCAGCAGGTTGAAGCTGCGGATCTGGTAACCGCTGGCGGCGTTCGCGTTGGAGTAGGTCGCCAGGGTGCCCAGGGTGGTGCCGGCCGAGTTCTTCACGGTCACGACCAGCTTGTCGTAGGCAGTGCTGCCCGATTCCGCGGTGTCGATATGCAGCGCGAACGAGAAGTTCGCCGACGTTGCGGTGGATGGGATGGTCACGGTCTGGTACAGGGTTTCGGTCGCGGTGGCGCCGTTACCGCCCAGCCATGCGAAGCGCGTGCCTTCGTACGCAGTCTGGCCGCTGTAGTTGCCGATCACGCCGGTGCTGCCAGCCCATGGCGTGGTGCCGGACTCGAAGCCGCCGTTCACAACCAGCTCGGACTGCTGGGTGGTGCCCACGGTCAGGGTGGCGTTGTTCGACGTTGCGGTCTTCACCGGCGACGAGGAGTCGGTGACCACGGCGTTGAACACGGCGCCGTTGTCGGTAGCCTGCGCGGTGAACGAGTAGGTAGCCGAAGTGGCGCCCGCGATCTGGGTGCCGTTGCGGTACCACTTGTAGCTGTAAGGCGAAGTGCCGCCGGTCGCGCCCACGGTGAAGCTGGCGGTGCCGCCTGCTGCCACGGTGATGTTGTTCGGCTGGGTGCTGATCGATACGCCGGTGCCTGCGCCGGTTTCGTCGACGTCTGCGCCTACGTTAATTGCAGCGTATGCGCGCTTGACGGCGATCGATTCCTTGCTGCCCACGCCATACAGTTCTTCCGCAGCCTGGATGGTCTTGGTGCGCGCATCAGCATAGTTGGTGGACGCGGTGAACTTGGTGGTGTTCGCCTTGAACCAGATGCGGAATGCCTTGTCGTTGCCGATACCGGTCATTGCCAGCGGCTGCTTGGTCAGGTACTGGCTGTACATCTCGCTCGAGGACGAGGCGTTCGAACCCTGGGACAGGAAGTAGAACATGCGGTTGTTCGGGCCCGAGGAGTAGTGCACGTTCAGGTTGCCCAGGGTGCTGCTCCAGGCGTCCTTGGACGAGCCGTCCTTCGATGGCTTCCACATCCAGCGCAGCGGCTGGCCGGATTTGCTGATCTCCTTGCCCATCATCCAGTCGTTGCCGGATGGGACGGTGGTGCCGGTGCCGCCGTTGCGGGCATAGGCTTCCACCATTTCGCCGGTGATGTCGGAGTTCGACTCGTTCAGGCCGCCCGACTCGCCGGAGTAGGTCAGGTTGGAGGTGGCGTCGGTCACGCCGTGGCCCATTTCGTGGCCGATCACGTCGATCGATCCCAGGCTGTAGAAGCTCGAGCCGTCGCCGATGTACATGCACTTGCAGGTCGGGTCGAAGAAGGCGTTGTCGTAGTTGTTGTCGACGTGGACAGCAATGTAGGTCGCGGTGTTGTTGCCGTCCAGCGAAGACCAGCCGACCACGTTCTTCAGCGTGTCGTAGGTGTTCATCAGGCCCCACAGCGCGTTCACCGCGGCGGTCTGGCCGTTGGCGTTGGTGGTGCTGCCGCCGCTGATGTACTGCTGGCCGTCGCCCCAGGTGTTGGTGCTGTTGGTGTAGATCGAGCCGGCTTGCGGAGCCGATTCAGGCGAGTGGTTGGCATTGGTGATGGCCATGCCGCCGAAGGTGCCGCCGGTGCCGCGGGTTGCGTCCAGCATCTTGTAGGTCGAGCCGGACAGGGTGGTCTGGATCGGCACGTCGCCGTTGTACTGGCTGTGGCCGACGCCGACCACGGACTGCAGCGCATCCCACTGCTTGATCACGGCGCCGGTGGTGGCGTTGATCACGGTGTCGCGGAACACAGGACGGCCGTCCTTGTTCATGCGGGTCTTGACCAGGTAGGCCAGCTCGTAGTGGTCGACCACGTCTTCCACATCGGTTGCATTCAGCGCGCTTTCAGCCTTGTTGGCGGCGGCCGCGATGCGCTGGGTCTTGACCACTGGCCAGATCAGCAGTTCGGCTTCCGGCTTGACGCGGTGGGTTTTGCCGGCGGTGCGGGAAACAGCGATGCGGATCGCTTCGTCAGCGCTGAAAGCTGCGGTGGTGTCGGGAGCGCCTTTGCCGGTAGCCTTGGCGGAGCGGTGCGCATCCAGGCCATTGCGGCGGTCGGACGCGGACTCGCTGACGATGTCGCCGTTTTCATCGGTCACAACGACGGACTCGGAGCCGAACACGCGCAGGCCCTGGAAGGTGTGGTCGGCGCGCAGGATGCGCTGGCCGTTGGCACCTGGGTGCTGTTCGCGCAGTTTGTAGCCATGTTCGCTATCCAGGCCGGCGGCGGCGCGGCGCGATTCCAGGCGGGCAGCCAGGTTGGCCTTGGCTTCAAGGCTCATCGGCTGGGCCGGCGCGGCCATCATGTTTTCCGGCAGGACGCCTGCAAATGCAGGGGCGAAAGAAGCGGCTACGGCTGCAGCCAGCAGGCTTTTGCGAAGTTTCATCTGCTCTCCTTGTGAGCGTTGGGGTTGTAGGGAGAGCGGGAAGTTATGCCTGTTCTTTATGCAAGTCAAAAAAGTTGCAAAATAAGTCGGTTCTACACTTTTTGTTCAGTTTGAGACATTTGATTACATGTTGGTGGTTGCTGAACTAGCTCGCCTCTCGACCAAATGGCGCACGATTGAGGCGATTTGTAGGGAAGTTACAACGAAATAGAGGGATTTTTCTAGTTTCGTGTTGGACGCAACAAAAACATGTATCAAATTGTCACACTCATGTTGCACTAGTTGAATTTTGCGTTTTACACTAGCCCGTCATTTGTTTGACGTACCACTTAGTGAGGGCGCATCACTCATGTTGTCTATATCTACGAAAGTCGAAAGGATCGTCACGGAGTCGCCCTTCCTGAGCGAAGGTCTGCGTCGTGGCCTGATCAACCTGTCGGAACTGGCGCGCCAGCTGCAGCCGCAGCTCCAGAACGACCTGTGGAAGCCTGTCGGCCAGGCGGCTGTGGTCATGGCCTTGCGCCGTGTCGCTGGACGCCTGCCGGACCGGGATGCCCAGGAACTGGTGCTGGCCCAGCAGTCCGGCCAGTTGACCGCGCGCACCGACCTTGTCGAGTTCACCTTCCGCCGCTCCGACCGCATCGATGAATGCCACCGCCAGCTGCTGGAGCGCTCGGGCACCGGCCACGGCCTGTACCTGACCGTCACCCGCGGCAGCGAGGAAGTGGTGGTGATCTGCAGCCGCCCCTTCATCGGCCTGGTCGAGCAGATCTTCGCCGGCGAACGCCTGCTGGCGCGGCTGGAGAACCTGAATGCCGTCACGCTGCAGCTGACCGCCGATTCCTGGCGCACGCCGGGCATCTACCACGCCATCCTGAAGAAGCTGGCGTGGGACAAGGTCAACCTGATCAACCTGATCTCGACCCACACCGAGCTGACCCTGCTGCTGGAGAAGGAACATACAGGCGCCGCCTTCAGCGTCCTCTCCAACATGATCGCGCACAAGCACTGATGTACACTTCCCTGTAGGCCAGACCTACAGGGAGTGAGCATGGGCTTGAAAGACACGCAGCGGGTGGTGCCGGCATTGCGGGTGGCAAGCTACGCCGCCAGCAAGCCGTTTTATGAATCGCTTGGCTTCCGCGAAGAGTGGACCCACCACTTCGAGCCAGGCTTGCCGACCTTTGCCTCGATGATGCTCGACGGCATGGAAATTTTCCTTTCAGAACATTCGGGCGACTGCCAACCCGGCGGGCTGGTACACTTTTATGTTCCGGACGTCGATGCCTTGTACGACGACTTCCTGGAGTATGGCGTGAATGTCGAGCAAGCGCCGAACAATGACCTGGGAGCGGACCTGCGCGTCATGTCCGTTCTCGATCCAGACAATAACCGGCTCAAATTTTTGACCCAGACCCATTGGGAGTAAGCGCAATGAAGAAAGCGCTGTTGTTCGCAGTCCTTGGCATGGCCGCCGCATCGCAGGCCGGCGCGCAGGGACTATTCAAGTGTACGGTGGAAGGCAAGCTGACTTACCAGTCGATGCCTTGCCCCAAAGGCGGTGCGGCCATCGACTATCCGCCGCCACCCACTGCCGCCCAGGTGAAAGCGGCCCAGGCGCGCGCGCAGGAAGACCGTGAACGCGCCGATCAACTGGTGGAGCGCAACCGCCTGGCGCGCGAGAAAAAGGCCAAAGAGGAGGCGGATGCGGCGCGCGATGCCGCCAGCAAACCGGCACCCAAACAGAGCTGCGACTCGCTGCGCACCCGCCGTGAAGAGCTGTACGGCCAGCGCAATGAAAACCGCCGCAATTCCCAGCTCGATGCGATGTCCAAGACCCAGAACGATATCGACAAGCTGGAAGCCGAATACACCAAGGCTGCCTGCGGGCCGCTGGACTGATCCGGCCTGATGCGCCGGCGCAGCCTGCGCCGGCGCTTGCCATCACTTTTTCTTCTCTTCTTCCGGCTGCGAGAAGTTCAGCTCCGGCTGCTGTTCCTCGTCCTGTTTTTGCGCCGGCAGCGCATCCGGCACCGCTGGCTGCTCGATGCGCAAGTCGCCCGACTCCACTTTGCCGCCCACGCCACGGTCAAGGAAGGCGGTGACGGTTTGCGGCAGCGCAGCCACCAGCAGCACCATCAGCATCTGCAAGCCGACCCACGGCAAGGCCCCCCAATAGATATCGGAAGACTTCACTTCTTTCGGCGCCACGCCGCGCAGGTAGAACAGTGCGAAGCCGAACGGCGGGTGCATGAAGGAGGTCTGCATGTTCACGCACAGCATCACGCCAAACCACACCAGGGCGGCCGATGCCGCCGCTTCCGGGCTGCCCATGAGCGGCTCCAGCTGCGGCGCCAGCACCTTCTGCGCCACGGGCGCGAGCATCGGCACCACGATGAAGGCGATCTCGAAGAAGTCGAGGAAGAAGGCCAGGAAGAAGACAAACAGGTTCACCACCAGCAGGAAGCCGATCCAGCCGCCAGGGATGCCGTTGAACAGGTGTTCCACCCACAGGCCGCCATCCACGCCCTGGAACACCACCGAGAAGCAGGTCGAGCCGATCAGGATGAACACCACCATCGCAGTCAGGCGCATGGTGGACTGGTAACTCAGGACGATCAGGTCGCGCAGCGGCTTGATCTGGCTGGCGCGGATCACGATCCACGCCACGCACACATACAGCACACCCAGCGCGCCTTGCACCACGGGCTTGGCGCCGTCGATAAAGGCGCCGATCAGCGCTGCCGCCACCAGGGCGGCCATGCCGATGCGGAAGACGATTTTGTCGCGCCGGTTGAATTCCGGGTGGCGCAGGGCTGCCAGGATCACCGCACCGAGCGCACCCATGGCGCCCGATTCGGTCGGCGTGGCCACGCCCAGCATCATGGTGCCCAGGACCATGAAGATCAGCACGGCAGCCGGTACGATGCCTTGCAGGCACTGCTTCCACAAGGCCCAGCCGCGCGGGCCCAGTTCGTTTTGCGGCGCTGCCGGCAACCATTCCGGCTTCACGCGCGACAGGGCAAAGGTGTACAGCGCGAACAGGCCGATCTGCACCAGCGATGGGCCCCAGGCGCCCAGGTACATGCTGCCCACGTCGGCCGCTGCGGTCTGGGTCTTGAGCTGGTCGGCCAGCACCACCAGCACCAGCGACGGCGGCACCAGTTGCGTGATGGTGCCGGAAGCGGCCAGCACCCCGGTGGCGTAGCGCATGTGGTAACCGTAGCGCATCATCACCGGCAGCGAGATCATGGCCATGGCAATCACCTGCGCCGCCACAGTGCCGGTAATCGCGCCCAGGATGAAGCCGACGATGATCACCGAGTAGCCCAGGCCCCCGCGTACGCCGCCGAACAGGCGGCCCATGGAGTCGAGCATGTCCTCGGCCAGGCGGCACTTTTCCAGCACGGCACCCATGAAGGTGAAGAAGGGGATCGCCAGCAGCAGGTCATTGGCCAGCACGCTGCCGAAAATCCTCTGCGGCACCGCCTGCAGGAAGGGCACGCCGAAGAAGCCTTCCGCGATCGCGATCAAACCGAAGAACAGGCCTACCGCCAGCAGCGAGAACGCCACCGGGAAACCGACCAGCATGAATACGACCAGGCCACCGAACATCAGCGGCGGCATCATCTCCAATGGAATCATTGCACTGGCCTTTCGTATTTGCTGTCCAGGGTTGCTTGGCCGGTGAGGTGGGCGATGCGCTTGATCAGTTCAGACAAGCCTTGCACGGTCAGCAGGGCAAAGCCGATGGGAACCACGAATTTGATGGGCCAGCGCGGCAGGCCGCCGGCGTTGCTCGATTGTTCCATGATGGCCCAGGAAGGCAGGAACAGCGATTCCCACGACAGCCACGCAAACAGGATGCAGGCCGGGAACAGGAAGAAGATGATGCCGAACACGTCGATCCACAATTGCTTGCGTTCGGAGACGTGGCCGTAGACCAGGTCGACGCGCACATGCTCATTGCGCTGGAAGGTGTAGCTGGCGCCCAACATGACCGCTGCGCCAAACAGGTACCACTGCATTTCAAGCAGGGCGTTGGAGCTCCAGTCGAAGCCATAACGGATCATGGCATTGCTGGCGCTGATGAAGCATGAAGCGAGGATCATCACATTGGCCAGTTGCCCGCAGCGGTAGCCAATGCGGTCAAGCCAATGCGACAGGCGAAGAAAACCCTGCATTGCGTCTCCTGGAAATTAGATTAGTTGTTGCAAGGATATTAGCTGAGAACGCGCGCGAATTGAATCCGCATCAGTGCCCTGTTCAATTTGATAATAATGCATTTTATGCAATGCAGGCGTCGCCTGAAGAGAAAAAGCTGGACGTTGCAGATTTAAGCATTTAAGATATTCGTTAAATGCTTAAATAGTAAAAAAGTGGTCCTCCAGCATTGGCTGGATCGTCCTTCGGGTATAGACTGGAGGCCTTCGCCGCGGGTGCGGCGTCCCTCAACAGAAAACCAGCATGTCGGACAAAGTTTTTGAAGCATTGGCATCGTCGCCGCGGCGGCAGATTCTCGCCTATCTCTCGGAGCACGAGATGACGGCCGGGGAGGTTGCCTCCCGCTTTGAAATGAGTGCGCCTGCGGTTTCCCGTCATTTGTCCGTCCTCGAAGGTGCAGGGTTGGTCAGCAGCGAGCGTCGCGGCCAGTTTGTGTATTACAAGCTGATGTCCGACAACCTCGTGAACACGCTGACGCAGTTTGCCTTTGCGCTGTGCCCGGTAGCCGGGCCGCTCAAACGCGAGAGCAAGGCCAAGAAAAAGGCCAGCGAAGCGTAATTCGCCAGTACACGTAGACCGCAATGATGGCCGTTTCCAGGCCAGGGTTTGCTGCACGCTTTTTTTGCCTGAAAGGGTAGTGCATGGACGTTGGGACGTACCGGAACGGGATCAAGGCTTATACGCCATGGTTCCTCCGTCTTTACGATTTCCTGGTGATCGGGATCTTTACCCGCTTCTTCTGGAAATGCGAGGCGCAGCGCTACATCGAGATCTACCGGCGGCACGCCGGGACGCGCCATGCGGATATTGGTGTCGGCACCGGGTACTTTCTCGATCATGCCGGGCTTGACCCAGGCAGGCAGCGCATTGCCCTGGTCGACCTGAACGAGAACTGCCTGCGCCACACTGCCCGGCGCCTGCAGCGTTTTGCGCCGGACTGCCATGTGCGCAATGCATTCCAGCCCATCGACATCGGGCACCAGGTGGATTCGATCTGTATCGGTGGCCTGATTCACTGCGCGCCCGGAAGCATGCAGGAGAAAGGCCGGATTTTCGATGCCGTTGCGCCGCTGTGTGCGCCGGGCACCGCCTTGTTCGGCTACACGCTGGTTGGCACCGGCGCCCGCATGTCGTGCTACGCCAAGGCCTTGATGGGCTTCATGAACTGGCTGCGGGTGGTCGACAACCGCGGCGATTCACCGGAACTACTGCATGCCGAACTTTCACAGCGATTCAGCCAGGTCGACGTCTGGCTGGTCGGATGCAACGCTTTCTTCACAGCTAAAAACCATAAGGGTGCCACAAGATGAACATCGCTCAAACGGAACGCATCATCAACGCCGACATCGCGGAAGTATGGGAAAAGGTCTGCTTTTATGAGGAAGTGAAAGGCCGGCCGAACTGGTTCCTGCGCTGGACCTTGCCTTTGCCCGTGCGGACGGTTGGCGATCACAAGACCGTGGGCACCTTGTGCCGCTGCGAGTACGGCGACAACCAGTACATCATGAAGCGCATCACGAAGGCCACCCATCATGCCGCACTAGAATTCAGCGTGACGGAGGCCAGCGCACAGTTCCAGCGCCATCTCACGCTGAAAGGCGGCAGCATCTTCCTGTCACGCCTGCCGGACGGGCGCACGCTGGTGAGCATGGCGACCAGCTATGAGCCGAAGGGCGCGGACAATCTGCTGCGCCGCTTCCTGGTGGACCAGGTCATCCGGTCGATGCACCGTTTGGTGATGGGGGACATGGCGAACAGCATCCGCCATGCCCGCAAGGTTCAACCTGCCAGCTGCTGACGCACGCGTGCGATGGCCGCGCGCACCTGGTTCGGTGCGGTGCCACCCACGTGGTCGCGCGCCGCCACCGAGCCTTCCAGCGTCAGCACGGCAAACACATCTTCGCCCACCAGTGGCGAGAAGGCGCGCAACTGCTCCAGCGACATCTCCGCCAGGTCGATCTTCAGGTCATCGCAGGCACGCACCGCATGCGCCACGGCTTCGTGCGCATCGCGGAACGGCAGGCCCTTCTTCACCAGGTAGTCGGCCAGGTCGGTCGCGGTGGCGTAGCCTTGCAGCGCGGCCGAGCGCATCGCTTCCGGCTTGACGGTAATGCCGCCCGCCATGTCGGCGAAAATGCGCAGGGTATCGACCACGGTATCGACGGTGTCGAACAGCGGTTCCTTGTCTTCCTGGTTGTCCTTGTTGTAGGCCAGCGGCTGGCCCTTCATCAGGGTCAGGAGGCCCATCAGGTGGCCGTACACGCGGCCGGTCTTGCCGCGCGCCAGTTCCGGCACGTCCGGGTTTTTCTTCTGCGGCATGATCGAGGAGCCGGTGCAGAAGCGGTCGGCGATATCGATGAAGCCGACCCGTGGGCTCATCCAGATGATCAGTTCTTCCGACATGCGCGACACGTGCATCATCACCAGCGAAGCGGCGGCGGTGAATTCGATCGCGAAGTCGCGGTCCGATACGGCATCCAGCGAGTTGTGGCAGACATCGTCGAAGCCCAGCGTCTTGGCCACGCGCAGGCGGTCGATCGGGAAGGTGGTGCCGGCCAGGGCGGCGGCGCCCAGCGGCAGGCGGTTCACGCGCTTGCGGCAATCCTGCATGCGCTCGACGTCGCGGCCGAACATTTCAACGTAAGCCAGCATATGGTGGCCGAAGGTGATCGGCTGCGCCACCTGCATGTGGGTGAAGCCGGGCAGGATCACGTCGGCGTTTTTCTCGGCCAGGTCGACCAGGGCGCCGCGCAGCTGCTGCAGCAGGCCGGTGATGTCGTCGATGGCAGAGCGCACGTACAGGCGGATGTCGGTGGCCACCTGGTCGTTGCGGGAACGGCCGGTGTGCAGGCGCTTGCCGGCGTCGCCAACCAGCTCGGTCAGGCGCTTTTCGATATTCAGGTGCACGTCTTCCAGGTCCAGCTGCCACTCGAACTGGCCGCCGTCGATTTCGGCGCTGACCTGGGCCAGGCCTTTCTGGATCGCTGCCAGGTCGGCGGCAGGGATGATGCCTTGCGCAGCCAGCATGTCGGCGTGGGCCAGGGAACCCTGGATGTCGGCCTTGGCCATGCGCTTGTCAAAAAACACCGAGGCGGTGTAACGTTTCACGAGGTCGGAAACCGGTTCGGAGAAGCGTGCGGACCAGGCTTCGGCCTTCTTGGAGAATTGATCTGTCATAGTGGCGTTTGCGGTGAGATTTGTACGAAGAATTCGAACGATTATAAATTAGTAGGAGAGTCAATGAAGAAGTTAGCAAGTTTGCTACTGCTGGTGCTGGCCAGCGGTAGTGCCCTGGCGCAGGGAGCGCGTCCCGCCGACGTGGCGTCGGTGGACAGCATCGTGGCCGCCCTGTACGACACCATTTCCGGCCCGGCCGGCAAGGCGCGCGACTGGGACCGCCTGCGCGCCCTGTTCCGCAACGATGGCCGCATGGTGGTGCACAGCGCCGGCAAGGATGGCGCAATCAACACCCGCGTGCTGTCGCTGGAGGACTACATCACCCGCGTGACGCCGGTATTTGCCAAGGAGGGCTTCTACGAGTCCGAACTGGCACGCCAGGGCGAGGAATATGGACAGATTGCCCAGGTTTTCAGCACTTATGAAGCGCGCCATGCGCCGGCGGACAAGCCTTTTGTGCGCGGCATCAATTCGATCCAGCTGGTGAACGACGGCAAGCGCTGGTGGATTTCGCAACTCCTGTGGCAGCCGGAAGGCGAAAAGACCCCATTGCCGGAAAAATACCTGAAGCCGCAATAATATTAAGCGTGCACGGGCGCGCGATAGGGTTTTACTCCGCCGTTGCGTCCGGCTACACTGTCGGAAAGGTATTACCGAGATGTCTAGCAGCGATGCCAGTGAGCAAGCAGAACAGGAGGCCATCGTGAAGCTGTACTCCCCCGCCGGCCTGGCCCGTTTGGGCCTGGCCTTGCTAGCCGCATGCGGCCTTCCGGTGCACGCCCGCGAAGCGCCGCCCAAGAATCCTGTCCCTGCCTCCACCGGGCGTACCAGTACCACGCCGCCGCCGGACGCACCGTCCAAACTTCCCACGACACCGCCTTCGACGCTGCCCGATACGGTCGCCCCTGTGCGCATCGTGGCCGGCGCCAGTGCGACGGTGAGCGGCGGATCGGCGGCCATTGCGCCTTCGCCTGTCGCGGCGCACCAGGGTTCACTGGTCATCATTGGCGGCGGCCTGCGCGGCGACAATGCGGACGTGTGGCAGCGCGTAGTGAAGCTTGCGGGCGGCAAGGGCTCGCGCATCGCAGTTTTCCCTTCGGCGGCCGGCAATCCTGAGCGCTCGGCCCAGACCATCATCGGCTACCTGCGCAAATGGGGGGCGGACGCCTTCCTGGTGCCGGTCGCCGTGCGCCTGGCCGGCAGCGATTACCGGAAAAATGCGGACGATGCCGTGCTGGCCAGGAAAATCCGCGAGTCGGACGGCGTTTATTTTGCCGGCGGCGACCAGGGCCGCATCACCAAGGCGCTGCTGCGTGAGGACGGCACCCAGACTGCGGTGCTGGAAGCGGTGTGGGACGTATATCGCCGTGGCGGCGTGATTGCCGGCTCATCGGCCGGTGCCGCCATCATGAGCAGCACCATGTTTGCCAATCCCAAGGCTGTCCTGTCGATGCTGCAAACCGGCATTGCCGATGGCCGCGAACTGGGCCCGGGCCTGGGCTTCATCGGGGACGATGTGTTCGTGGACCAGCACCTGCTGGTGCGCGGCCGCTTTGCGCGCATGATTCCAGCCATGCTGGCCAAGGGCTACCAGATCGGCCTGGGCATCGACGAGGACAGCGCCATGGTGGTGAATGCGCAGCGCGAAGTGGAAATCATCGGCTACAAGGGCGCGCTGCTGATCGACCTGTCGCGTGCGGAATGGGACAAGGAGGCGCCGCACTTCGGCGTGCGCAATGCCGTGATCAGTTACCTCGACCGCGGGGACAAGTTCAATATCGGCACCCATATGTTCCTGCCGTCCAACGACAAGGCCGGCGGCCGCATCGACCCGACGCGCACGCTGGGCCGTGGCGCAGTGTTCAGCAATGATGTGCTGGGCAATAGCGCGGTGATTGACCTGATGGAGCGCCTGATCGACAGCAACCAGGAAGAAGCGATCGGCATTGCCAGCGGCAACCCGCGCGCCAGCGGGACCGAGGTCGGCTTCGAGTTCCGCTTTACCAAGACGCCCGATACGGTGGGTTATGTGTCCAGCGTGGCTGAGGCGTATTCGGTGCTGAATATCCGGCTTGATATCCGGCCTATCGAAATCACGCGACCGCTCTATAAATATAAATGAGCATGTGAATCCGGCGGCGCCGCCGCTGCGTATATGCCATGGCAACCAACCACACGGGAGGAAACCATGGCACTCATCAAGCAAGCTGCTGTCCAGTTGGCACTGCTGTCGGCCCTGGCGCCGTCGGCCCAGGCGTCCAGCCATCGCGAAGCACCGTTCATTACGCGCGCACCCAAGGTCGACGGAACCGACTTCTACATGTTTCGCAGCTACGAGCCGGGGCGAGAGCAATTCGTGACCCTGATCGCCAATTACGTGCCTTTGCAGGATGCGTATGGCGGACCGAATTTCTTCACCATGGATCCGGATGCCTTGTATGAGATCCATATCGATCACAATGGCGATGCGCGGGAAGACCTGACTTTCCAGTTCCGTTTCACCAATACTTTCAAGAATGCGGCATTCCAGGTGGGCGGCAAGAAGGTGCCGATTCCGCTGGTGATCAACGGAGGCCCGATCAACGATGTGAACCCGCCGGGGCTGAATGTGCGCGAAACCTATACGGTGGACGTGGTGCGCGGCGAGCGGCGCGGCGTGCGCCAGCCGGTGCGCATGGCCAGCAACGGCGCTACGGTGTTCGACAAGCCAATCGACAATATCGGCAACAAGTCGATTCCCGATTATGCGGGCTACGCGGGCAAGCATGTGTACAGCGTGAATATCCCCGGCTGTTCGGTACCGGCACGCATGTTTGTCGGGCAGCGCAAGGACCCGTTCGTGGTCAACCTGGGCGAGACGTTTGACCTGATCAACATCAAGGCGCCTGCCGTGGAGTTCCTCGCCAACGCGGAGAAGAATGCACGCGATGACCTGGACGACAAGAATGTGACTTCCATTGAACTGGAGGTGGCGGCGTCCTGCCTGACCTCCGGCACGGAGCCGGTGATCGGCGGCTGGACCACGGCCAGCCTGCGCCAGGGGCGCCTGATCAATCCAAACGGCGGCTCGAAGGAGGGCGGGGCGTGGACGCAGGTGTCGCGCCTCGGCATGCCGCTGGTAAACGAGGTGGTGATCGGCCTGAAGGACAAGGACCGTTTCAACCACAGCAAACCGGTGCAGGATGGACAGTTCGCCGACTACGTCACCAACCCGACCTTGCCGGCACTGGTGGAGGTGCTGTTCGGCAGCGCCGGCGCCAAGGCGCCCACCAACTTCCCGCGCAATGACCTGGTGACGGCTTTCCTCACCGGCGTGCCGGGCTTGAACCAGCCGGCGCATGTGAAGGCTTCCGAAATGCTGCGGCTGAACACTGCGATTGCACCCGTTGCGCAGGGCGCGCAGAAGCGGCTGGGCGTGATCGATGGCGATAACGCGGGCTTCCCCAATGGGCGGCGGCCTGGTGACGATGTGGTGGATATCGCCTTGCGCGTGGTGATGGGCAAGCTGTGCATGCTGAATATCGGTTGCGCGCCCAGCGATGCGCCGGCGGGGGCAATCCGCTTCACGGATGGCGCTTACCTGGATGACAGCTACTTCAGCGCAGGCTTCCCATACCTGAAGACGCCGATTGCCGGCTCGCCGCAGCAATAGGAGGACAGGTCATGAAACGTCTATATCTTGTGCTTGCAGCGGTGGTGTTGGCTGGCTGCGGTGGCGGCGGTGGTGGCGGAGCGGCCTCGGCGATGTCGATACCCGACCAGCCGCCGGTCCCGCCGCCGGGCGATACGTTCACTTCGGCGCTTATTGAGCTGGTGCGCAGCGCGCCCGAGTCCTCGGAACCGGCCGACGTGGAGGGGACGGCGCTAACCTTGCCGGACGGCGGCGAGCCGGTGGCCGTGGAGTGAGGGCGGCCATGAAGCTCGCTACCAGCAGCATTCGCAGCGCCGCCCTGGCCCGTGCAATGTGCCGCGCCATGGCGATGGTGGCGCTGCCGTTGCCGGCCTTGTCCGCGCCGTACGTGCCGCAATCCGGCACCGAGGTGCTGGAGACGTTGCCCCGCCGGGGCACCGCCGCCAGCGCCACCTTGCTGCGCCAGCGCGCGCAGCTGGCGGCGGCGCCACGCGATCCGGCGGTCGCCGCCGAGGCTGCGCAGCGCTATATCGAGCTTGGACGCGCGTCGAGCGATCCACGCTACTTCGGTTACGCGCAAGCGGCGTTGGCACCCTGGTGGAATGCTGTCGCGCCGCCAGTGCCGGTGCTGCTGCTGCGCGCGACATTGCTGCAATCCAGCCACCGCTTTGCGGAAGCGATCCGCGACCTGGACGCCGTCACGCGCGCCGACCCGACGAACGCCCAGGCGTGGTTGACGCTGGCGACCGTGCAGGTGGTACGGGGCGAATACGATGCGGCTGTCCGCAGTTGCGGACGGCTCTCGTCGCTCGCAGACCAACTGGCCAGCATGACTTGCCTCGCCAATGCCCGTGCCGGCAGCGGCCAGCTTGCGGCCAGTGAGCGCCTGCTGGCGCTGGCCTTGCAACGTTCGGATATGGGCGTAGGCGGCGAAGCGGGCGCTGAGTCCGCGTCAAGGGCTGGCTTGCGGCTTTGGGCCATGACAATCCTCGGCGAGCTGGCGGCGCGGCGCGGGGATGCCGCGGTCGCCGAGCAGCGCTTCCGCCAGGCACTCGGGCTGGCGCCCGACGACAGCTACCTGCTTGGTGCCTGTGCGGACCTGCTGCTGGACCAGGGCCGTCATGCGGAGGTGCTGGTGCTGCTGCGCGACCACCTTCGCGTCGACAGCCTGCTGCTGCGGCACACGATTGCAGTGCAGCGCGGGTCGCTCGTTCCTGCACCGGTCGCGGCCAGCGCCATCGCCGAACTGCAGGCGCGCTTCGACGCGGCTGCCCGTCGTGGCGATACGATCCACCAACGCGAGCAAGCCCGCTTCGAGTTGAAGCTGCGCCATAACGCCCACGCGGCCCTGGGGCTGGCGCTGGCCAACTGGCAAGTGCAGAAGGAGCCGGCGGACCTGCGCATCCTGCTCGAAGCAGCGCTTGCGGCGCACGATCCGGCTGCGGCTCGTCCGGCACTGGCCTGGCGCCGCCAGCAAGGCATGGAGGACAGCAGCATCGCCAAGCTGGCGCACGCGCTGGAAGGAGGGGCGCCATGATCCCCCTGCAAGCCGCGCTGATCTGCCTGTTCCTCTTGTTTATACCCGGCGCTGCCAGGGCCCATAAGCCCAGCGACAGCTATTTGACGCTGCACGTCAGTACGGCGCCCGCGGTGCCGGACAGCGCGGCCAGCGCAACCTCGCGCGAGCGGCCGGTGATCGATGGGCGCTGGGACATTGCTTTGCGCGACCTCGACTTCGCCATCGGCCTGGACACCGACGGCGACGGCCAGCTCACCTGGAACGAGGTCCGTTCGCGTCACGCCGACATCGCAGGCTACGCCATGCCGCGCCTCGGCCTGGCGCCGGGCTGCCGCTTGCGCGTGACGGGCCAGCAAGTCGACCATCATACCGATGGTGCCTACACCGTCCTGCTGCTGCAAGGCGATTGCCAGCCCGGCGCCGCCGTCACCATCGACTACAAGCTGTTCGCCGGCCTCGACGCCCAGCACCGCGGCATGGTTAACCTGACGGTCGACGGCCGCTCGCAATCGGCCGTGCTGGGCGGCGACCATACACGCCTCGTCGCCGGCGGTGGCGATGGCGGCGCGTGGCGCCAGGCATCCGGTTACCTGCGCCATGGCATATGGCACATCTGGACCGGCTATGACCACATCCTGTTCCTGCTCTCCCTGCTGCTGCCAGCCGTGCTGGCGCAAGGCTGGCGGCCGGCGCTGGCTGACGTACTGCGCGTCGTCACCGCATTCACGCTCGCCCACTCGATCACGCTGTCGCTCGCAGCATTGCAAGTGGTCGCGCTGCCAAGCCGCCTGATCGAAGCCGCCATCGCCGCCTCGGTCGCCATCGCAGCCTTCAACAACATCTGGCCGCTGGTGCAAGGCAAGCGCTGGTTGGCCGCGTTTGCGTTTGGCTTGTTGCATGGCTTCGGTTTTGCCGGCGTGCTGGGCGACCTGGGCCTGCCCAAGGGCGCCACGGTGCTCGCACTGGCAACGTTCAATATTGGCGTCGAACTGGGGCAGCTGGCGATCGTCGCCGCCTTCGTCCCATTGGCATATGCCATGCGCAGCACACGGTTCTACAAGCTGTTCCTGGTGAAGGGTGGGTCGGCAGGCATCGCCGTGCTGGCGATGGTGTGGCTCGTGGAGAGAGCCACCGTGTGATCACATGGCCCGTACCCAAGGGCCCTTGTACAGCACCGGCCCGGTTGGACCGTTCGGGTCTGGCGATCCGCCGCGCGGCTCGAGCGAGATCGCCAGCAGCACCACATCGTCGCCCACGGCACCCGAGGCAAGCGAGAACGTTGCACGCCCTTCGGTGCCCAGAACGCCCAGGGAACGCGGCGCGCCTTTCTTCGGGATCGCCCACAGCTGCAAGGAGCGGTCGACCGGCACCGGTGCGCCACCGACAATATGGACCTGCAGCAGCCGCTTGCTGGTATCCGCCTTCACCAGCAGGGCGGGCTGCGCTTGCTGGTCAGTCAAGGTCGCGACCAGGTCATAGGATGGCCCGCGCAATTGCTGGAAGCTGATTGCCACCACCAGGGCGGCAGCTACCGCAGCCGACGCCGTACCGATTCCGAAGCCGCGCCAGAAATGCCAGCTGCTGCGTTCAGGCTTCAGGTGCAGGCGCATTTCGATATTGCGCCAGAGCTGTGGCGAGGGATTTTGCACGCGTACGAATTCATGCAAGGGCAGCAAGCGGCGCTCCCATTCCTTGACCAGCATGCGCAAGGCGGCGTCGCTGTACATCCAGCCTTCGAAGCGGCGGCGTGCACCGCCGCGCAAGGTGCCCAGCACGTATTCGGCGGCCAGCTTGTCGCGCAAGTCGTCATTGCCACGGATGTTCATGGCGACTCTCCCTGCGACATGCAAAGCCTGAGCTTATCCATGCCGCGCCGGATCCAGGTCTTGACCGTGCCGACTGGCAGCGACATGCGCTGCGCCACCTCGGTATGCGACAAGTCATGGAAGAAGGCCAGGCCGATTGCCAGGCGGTGCAGGCTTTCCAGCCGCGCCATGCAGCCGGCCAGCGCGCGTGCGTCGCTGCTCATTTCACTTGCCTCGGCAGGCGTGCTTGCGTATTCGTCGCGGAATGCTTCATGATCCAGTTCCACCGTATCGTCCGTGCGGCGCAGGATATCCAGCGCCTTGTTGCGGACTATGGCAGCCATCCACGTCAGCGGTGCTGCCAGGCCGGCCTCGTAGTGCGGCGCTGCGTGCCAGATCGACACAAAGCCTTCCTGCAGCGCCTCTTCTGCCAGCTCCCGCTTATGTAATATACGCAAGGCAAAGCCAAACAGTTTCGGCGCAGCTGCATCGTAGAGTGCGCGAAACGCCACGGCGTCCTGGCGGCCGGCCGCAGCCAGCCACGTTCTTAGCTGTTCGGGTTCGATGGGCATGGGGCCATCTTATGCCTCGCTGATGGGCTGGTCTACTGTATTCCGCAAAGCAAAGCTACAATAACCGCCACCAAAACCACACTGGAGACTTCATGTTGTACCTGAATCGACTGCTGGCGGGAGCTGCCCTCAGCACCGTGGCCGGCCTTGCGCTGGCGGCACAACCGGCGACCGTGCGCCTGGACTACATGCATACGGGTAACGCGCTAAACGAAAGTTATGCGATCGAACAAGTTGTGATTGAACCGCTGCCATGGCCGGGCGATATGTCCAAGACAATCGATACCACCAACCGCGGCGTGAACAAGGTCGAAGTGGCCGATGCCAAGACCGGTCAAGTGCTGTACACCCGAACCTTCTCCACCATCTTCGTCGAGTGGAAGTCGACCGAGGAAGCGGCCAAGCTGACGCGCGGCTTCCACGAATCGGTGCGCTTCCCCAAGCCTGACCGTCCGGTCAAGGTGCGCATCCTGAAGCGCGACGAGCGCAATGAGTTCTCCGTGGTGTGGAGCGTGGATGTCGATACCGATGCGATGGACGTGGTGCGCAAGCAGGACGTGGCGCCGGCCAAGCCGATTCCCATCCGCGTCAACGGCCCGAGCGAGAAGAAGGTGGACTTGCTGATCCTGGGCGACGGCTACACCAAGGCCGACATGGCCAAGTTCGAAGCCCGCGCCCGCAAGCTGTCCGACTACCTGTTCAGTGTCTCGCCGTTCAAGGAGCGCGCCAGGGACTTCAACGTGTGGGCGATGGCCGTGCCGACCCAGGAGAGTGGCGTGTCGCGCCCGTCGACCAATATCCACCATGCCTCCAGGCTGGGTACGCGTTATGACATCTTTGGCAGCGAGCGTTATGTGCTGACCATCGACAACCGCGCCTTGCGCGAGATTGCGCAGCATGCGCCGTATGAGTTCATCGAGATCCTGGTCAATAACGATACCTACGGCGGTGGCGGCATTTATGGCCAGTTCAGCACCGCTGCTGCGGATAACGATTGGGCGAACTACCTGTTCGTGCATGAATTCGGCCACCACTTTGCGGGGCTGGCGGATGAGTATTACACCTCGCCGGTGGCTTATGCGACGGGCGGTGCGCGCATGGAGCCTTGGGAGCCGAATGTGACAGCCTTGCTGGATCCGGCCAACGTGAAGTGGAAGAAGTTTGTGACGCCGGGGACTGCGTTACCGACCGCTTGGCCGAAAGCGGAGTATGAGGCGCATTCGCGCGAGTACCAGAAGATTCGTGCGCAACTGCGCAAGGACAATCGTCCGGAGTCCGAGATGAGCAAGTTGTTCAAGGAAGATCTGGCCTGGACCAATGCACTGTTCTCGAAGGCGCCTAACCGTAAGGCGGTCGGGGCGTTCGAAGGGGCGAATTATGAGGCGACTGGCTACTATCGTTCGCAGCAGCAATGCTTGATGTTTGACCGCAGTGAGGAGTTTTGTGCGGTTTGCAATGATGCGGTGCAGGAGACCATTGACCTGTACGCGCCGCGCTAAACCCGGCAAACCTGTGTCAGACCCGCAGGGTCTGACACTTGGCCTGCGGCGGCCGCGTAATGGTGTCTGACCCTGCGGGTCAGACACCGGTTTACCGGTTTCAGGTGTTCGGCACCAATCCGGTAGGCTTGATCCGCACCGGCATCGGCTTGCCCTTGCGAGCGCGCTTGCCGAAGTGCGGAGCCAACGCCGTCGGCCCCATGCGGTCTTCTTTGGCCTTCTGCGCATTGCCAATACCCAGCACGGTCACACCCTTATCGGTGATCGCGCAAGCGGCAACCAGCTTCTCCTTGTCAGCCAGATCCATCAGGATCACGCCACGGCCGCCGTTGGACAGCACCTTCATCTCGTCCATGCCGAATACCAGCAGATTCGCTTTTTCCGAGATAACGGCAACCGCGCTCGCGCCATCGGCAACAACGGTCGGTGGCAGCGGCTTCGCGCCTTCATCCAGTGTCATGAAGGATTTGCCGCCCTTCAGTCGTGACACCATATCGCCGGCCTTGGCGATAAAGCCATAGCCCGCATCGGACGCCAGCAGCAGCTGCTTGTCGGCATTGCCTGCGAAGTAGTGCAGCAGCCGCGCACCGCCCGACAGGTCGACCAGGGTGGTGATCGGCACTCCATCGCCGCGAGCGTTAGGCAGGGCGGCTACCGGCACGGAGTACACCTTGCCGTTGTCGCCGAAGCCCAGCAGGGTGTCCACGGTGCGGCACTCGAAGGCGCCGTACAGCGAATCGCCGGCCTTGAAAGTGAACTGCGCCGGATCGTGGCCGATGCCGGTACGCGCGCGCACCCAGCCTTTTTCGGAGATGATCACGGTCACCGGTTCGTCGGCTACCTTCTGTTCAACGACAGCCTTCTGCGCTTCTTCGATCAGGGTGCGGCGTGCGTCGCCGTAGGTCTTGGCATCGCTGTCGATTTCCTTGATGACCAGGCGGCGCAGGGTGGACGGGTTGTCCAGCACGTCCTGCAGCCCTTCGCGTTCCTTGCGCAGCTCGGACAATTCCTGCTCGATCTTGATCGCCTCCAGGCGCGCCAATTGGCGCAGGCGAATTTCCAGGATGTCTTCGGCCTGGCGGTCCGACAGCTTGAAGCGTTCGATCAGCGCCGCCTTCGGCTCGTCCGAATTGCGGATGATGGTGATCACTTCATCGATGTTCAGCAGGACGATCTGGCGGCCTTCCAGGATATGGATGCGCTCATCGACCTTGTTCAGGCGGAACTGGGTGCGGCGGGTCACGGTCGCGAAGCGGAACTCGATCCACTCGCCCAGGATCTCGCTGATGCCTTTCTGGCGCGGGCGGCCGTCGCCACCGATCATCACCAGGTTCATCGAAGCCGAAGTCTCCAGCGAGGTATGCGCCAGCAGCATGTGCATGAACTCAGTCTGGTTCTGGTTCTTCGATTTAGGCTCGAACACCAGGCGCACGGCAGCCTCGCGGCCTGCTTCGTCGCGCACTTTGTCCAGCTGGCCCAGGATCAGGCCTTTCAGGGCCACCTGTTCCGGCGACAGGGCTTTCTTGCCCAGCTTGACCTTTGGATTGGTCAGTTCTTCGATTTCTTCCAGCACCTTCTGTGCCGAAGTGCCCGGCGGCAGTTCGTACACGACCGCTTGCCACTGGCCGCGCGCCAGTTCTTCGATCTTCCAGCGCGCGCGCACCTTCATCGAGCCGCGGCCGGATGCATACATATCGTCCAGTTGCGCGCGAGGGGTGATCAGCTGGCCACCGCCCGGGAAGTCCGGCCCCGGGATCAGTTCCATCAGTTCCGCGTGGCTGATCTTCGGATTGCGGATCATTGCCACGGCGGCCTTGGCCACTTCGGTCAGGTTGTGCGATGGGATCTCGGTCGCCAGGCCCACCGCAATACCGGAGGCGCCGTTCAGCAGCACCATCGGCAGGCGTGCCGGCAACAGGGCCGGTTCCTCGTAGGAGCCGTCGTAGTTCGGGATGAAGTCCACGGTGCCCTGGTCGATTTCGTCCAGCAGCAGGCGCGAGATCGGGGTCAGGCGGGCTTCCGTGTATCGCATTGCCGCGGCGCCGTCGCCGTCGCGCGAGCCGAAGTTGCCCTGGCCGTCGATCAGCGGGTAGCGCAGCGAGAAGTCCTGCGCCATGCGCACCAGCGCGTCGTACACCGACTGGTCGCCGTGCGGGTGCAGCTTACCCAGCACATCACCGACCACGGTAGCGGATTTGCGCGGCTTGGCGGTCGGGCCCAGGCCCAGTTCATTCATCGAGTACAGGATGCGGCGCTGCACAGGCTTCTGGCCGTCGCACACATCCGGCAGGGCGCGGCCCTTGACCACGGAAATGGCGTAGTCCAGGTAGGCGCGTTCGGCGAAGGTGGAAAGGGTCAGCGATTCGCCGCCGTCATCACCGCCGTTGCCACCGCTTGGCGGCAGTTCCGGGGTTGGATCGTCAAAGAGATTTGCTTGAGTCATGTTCGATACTTGTATTAGATGTCTGCTTCCACTTCGTTGCCGTGTTCTTCAATCCACGCGCGGCGGGCGGCGGCTTCGCCTTTGCCCATCAGCATATTGAAGCGGGAAGACGAGTAGCTGTGGTCGAAATCGCCCAGCGACACAGGCAGCAGGCGGCGCGTGTCCGGGTTCATGGTGGTCTCCCACAGCTGCTCGGCGTTCATCTCGCCCAGGCCCTTGAAGCGGGAAATGGTCCAGGAACCTTCTTTCAGGCCATCCTTGCGCAGCTTGTCTTCGATGGCCACCAATTCGCCGTCGTCCAGCGCATACAGCTTCTGGATCGGCTTCTTGCCGCGTGCCGGTGCGTCTACGCGGTACAGCGGTGGACGCGCCACGCAGATGTGGCCTTTATCGATCAGGGCAGGGAAGTGGCGGAAGAACAGGGTAAGCAGCAGCACCTGGATGTGCGAGCCGTCGACGTCCGCATCGGAGAGGATGCAGATTTTCCCGTAGCGCAGGCCGGACAAATCAGGCGAATCGCCGTAGTTGTGCGGGTCGACGCCGATCGCCACTGCGATGTCGTGGATTTCGTTATTGGCATACAGGCGATCGCGGTCGGTCTCCCAGGAGTTCAGGACCTTGCCGCGCAGTGGCAGGATGGCCTGGAATTCCTTGTCGCGGCCCATCTTGGCCGAGCCGCCCGCCGAGTCACCCTCGACCAGGAACAATTCGGTGCGGGTCACTTCATCCGATTCGCAATCGGTCAGCTTGCCCGGCAACACAGCCACGCCGGAGGATTTCTTCTTCTCGACCTTCTGCGCCGAGCGCAGGCGCGATTGCGCTTGCTTGATGACCAGTTCCGCCAGCTTCTTGCCGAAGTCGATGTGCTGGTTCAGCCACAGTTCCAGCGCCGGCTTGGAAAAGGTGGACACCAGGCGCACGGCGTCGCGCGAATTGAGGCGCTCTTTGATCTGGCCCTGGAATTGCGGGTCGAGCACCTTGGCCGACAGCACGAAGGAAGCGCGCGCAAACACGTCTTCCGGCAGCAGCTTCACGCCTTTTGGCAGCAGTGAGTGCAGTTCAACGAAGTTCTTCATTGCGCCGAACAAGCCTTCGCGCAGGCCGGATTCGTGGGTACCGCCATTCGGGGTCGGGATCAGGTTGACGTAGGACTCGCGCACCACGGCGCCTTCCTCCGTCCACGCCACCACCCACGAAGCGCCTTCGCCTTCGGCAAAGCCTTCCGCGTCAGGGGTAGCGAACTGCTCGCCCTCGAACAGAGGGATCAGGGTTTCGCCGCCGGAGGTGGTTTGCGCCAGTTGCTCATTCAGGTAGCCGCGCAGGCCGTCCTTGTACATCCAGGTCTGCTCGTCGCCGGTCTTGGCGTTTTTCAGGGTGACGGACACGCCAGGCAGCAGCACGGCCTTGGAACGCAGCAGGCGTTGCAGCTCGACCTGCGAGATCAGCGGCGAGTCGAAATACTTCGCATCCGGCCAGGCGGTAACGCGGGTACCGGACTTTTTGCCGTCCTTCGGCGCCGGCTGCGAGCTCAGTGGCTCGACCAGGTCGCCATGCTCGAAGGCGATCTGGTGGAAACCGTTGCCGACGTCGTCTTTTCGCCACACAGCGATTTCCAGGCGCTTGGACAGCGCGTTGGTGACCGAAACGCCAACCCCGTGCAGGCCGCCCGAAAAGGCGTAGGCGCCGCCCGAGCCTTTATCGAACTTGCCGCCCGCGTGCAGGCGGGTGAAGACGATTTCCACCGTCGGCACGTTTTCTTCAGGATGCAGGCCGACCGGAATACCGCGGCCATCGTCTTCCACGGTGATGGAACCGTCG
>Ga0209130_1000504_pt1 | contig 39736 bp, 49 predicted proteins | sample AraplaMF_Cvi_mLB_FD_184264 | JGI IMG/M metagenome (GOLD analysis project Ga0209130, IMG submission 184264) | Arabidopsis root microbial communities from the University of North Carolina, USA - plate scrape MF_Cvi_mLB (SPAdes) (version 2) | ecosystem: Host-associated > Plants > Roots > Endosphere...
ACAGCCGGAGCAGGTATTATTTTAGTAGGATATTCTATCCATTTTGCATACAAAGCTTTACAGTTGTTCACATAAGATTGAAGGGGAGATTTTTATGTATCGAACCACTATTGACGGAAAAGAAATTATCATCACATTAGCACCAAAAATCCGAAAAGAAATTACTGACAGGAACCCATTATATGAAGCGGTGTTTAAAAATGCAGCAAGGTTGCTGCAAACGAAACAACCAACGTTTGCGGTAAATCATGAAATATTTGGGCTTATTATTGGAGAAGTACAAAGGGGTGAAGTAACAGTGTTTGCAGTAGAACACATTATCCCGAAGCAAAATATATTTGGTCCGAACACTTTTTTCTCGACAATAGAACAGCAGGCAAATTTGTAAAGTGAATAGAATAAGAATAAAATAGAAAAGAAATAGTCGTAACGATATGTTACGGCTGTTTTTTTGGAAAAGGGGGAAGAAAGATGAAGAGAGTGGTAAAGGAGTTCTTTTTGCAACATGATATTGTTATTATGTATAGTGTTCTATTAATTTTTATCTTTATTTTAAAAATGCAATTTTTCACATGGATCGGTATGTTAGCGTGTCTGTTTGGTATTGTTTTTTATACGTTTAACGAGTATATGACACATCGTTTTTTATTCCATTTAAAGCCGCCTAAAAATGCATTTTTATTAAAAATGTTAAGAAGATTACATTATGATCATCACGTATATCCGGATGATTTGAAACTTTTATTTTTGCCTGTATGGTTTAGTATACCTAGTTTCACTATATATTTACTTATATCATATGGTATTACAAAAAGTGTTACTGTTACACTTTCATTTGGAGTCGGAATGATTATCATGCTCCTCGTTTATGAATGGAAACATTATATTGCACATAAGCCGATTCGTCCCTTCACTAAGTTTGGAAGATGGCTAAAAAAACAGCACATATTACACCATTATAAAAATGAAAAGTTTTGGTTTGGTGTTTCAAATCCAGTATTCGATTTTATATTTGGAACGCTTAAAGATGGAAAAGAAGTAGAATTAAGCCAAACAGCTCGTAATTTAGAAAAAGAGAAAAAGACAGAAGTGGTGCGATAAGCACTACTTTTTTTATCCCGATTGGTGTGGATTGAAGTACTCGGATTTTATGGTGAAAAAGTATATTAAAAACTTAGGGGAAAATGCCGAAAAATGTCTATCGAAAAATCTTTGCAGGAATGTACGGATTGTCTAAAATGAAAATAAGTTTCTGAATATTTATAAAATTTAGTCTTTAGGTATGCAAGGGGGAAGTGTATTTCAAGTAAGAGAGGGGACCAGAGAATGAAACGAGATGATACGTCAGCACGTAAGTTACAAAATGAGGTGAATTATACAGAAGTTGTTCAGTCTGAAGAGTTTCAATTGTTATTAAATACGAAAAAGAAGTTTATCATTCCGATGAGTATTTTCTTTTTAAGTTTTTTTATTACATTACCTGTTTTAACATCGTATTCAAAGGTGCTTAATACACCGATATTTGGTGATGTTACATGGGCGTGGGTATTTGCATTTGCGCAATTTATAATGACATGGGCATTATGTATGATTTATAGCAAAAAAGCAGAATCCTTTGATGAAATCTCGCAAAAAATTCTGCAAGATATGCAAAAGGGGAGGGGCTGAATTTGAATACTACTGCTTTTGCACTATTTTTAATTATCGTCCTTGGTACACTTGTTATCACGTATTTCGCATCGAAAAAAACGAAAAATGCGAGTGAGTTTTATACGGCTGGAGGGGGATTAACTGGTTGGCAAAATGGTCTGGCCATTGCTGGGGATTATATGTCTGCTGCGTCATTTCTTGGTATCGCTGGGGCAATAGCGTTAACTGGGTTTGATGGTTTCTTTTATAGTATAGGCTTCTTAGTTGCTTACTTAGTTGTATTGTACCTAGTTGCAGAACCGCTTAGAAATTTAGGGAAGTATACGCTAGCAGATATGATTGCGGCGCGTTTTGATGCAAAGAAGGTTCGCGGTATTGCAGCACTTAACACGATGACTATTTCGATTTTTTATATGATTGCACAATTAGTCGGTGCAGGTGCACTTATTAAATTATTATTAGGAATAGAATATACGACATCCGTTTTAATTGTTGGTACACTCATGACAGTGTACGTTATTTTTGGAGGTATGACTGCTACGAGTTGGGTACAAATTGTAAAGGCTGTACTACTTATGGCAGGTACATTTATTATTTCTGTTATCGTTTTCGCGAAATTTAATTTTAGTGTGACAGAAATGTTCGCTCAAATGAAAACAGCTACTCCATTGAAGGAATCATTTTTAAATCCAGGAGTAAAGTATAAAGATGGTCTCGATACACTTTCTTTAAATTTAGGACTAGTTCTTGGTACAGCGGGATTACCGCATATTCTTGTCCGCTTTTTTACAGTACGTGATGCAAAAACGGCACGTCAATCTGTTGTGTACGCTACGTGGTTAATTGGTGCATTTTATATTATGACAATTTTCCTAGGGTTTGGAGCAGCGGCGTTTGTAGGAAATGAGGCAATTATTAAAGCGAACCCTGCTGGTAATATGGCAGCACCTCTATTAGCTAAAGCGTTAGGGGGAGATTTCCTATTTGCTTTCGTATCAGCAATCGCCTTTGCAACTATTTTAGCTGTAGTGGCAGGGCTTGTATTAACAGCGGCATCAGCTTTCGCACATGATTTTTATAATGAGATTATTCGTAAAGGAAAGTCAACGGAAAAAGAGCAAGTTTCAATGGCTCGTTATGCGTCTATTGGAGTAGCGATAGTATCTATTATACTTGCTTTATTTGCGCAAACATTAAACGTAGCATTTTTAGTATCACTAGCATTTGCAGTTGCTGCTAGTGCAAACCTACCAGTTATATTATTTACAATATATTGGAAGCGTTTTAATACAACGGGTGCAATTTGTGGTATGATCGTTGGTCTTGTATCAGCAATTGTTCTCGTAGCGTTAAGTCCAAACGTTTGGAATCCTGTAGTTGGAAAAGCTATTTTTGTCGGGGAAGCGATATTCCCATATACGACACCTGGAATTGTTTCTATTCCGCTTGGATTCCTTGCAGCATATTTAGGAACTGTTTTTTCTAGTAAGAAAGAAGATGCAGCGAAGTTTGATGAAATTCTTGTGAAATCTAATACTGGGCATGGTATTAGTGATGCTTCTTCACATTAAAAAAAGAGGAGCTTTTCGAAATATAAGAAAAGCTCTTTTTCTGTTGTCATTTTCTTATAAAGTGAAACTTTAATCAGTGGGGGGTTCATCCCCCACTGATTATTAGCCCGCACCAATCGGGATTTTACGGGCAGTTAATCTCCCACCTAACTTCTTTGCTCCAGCTTAATTTTGGGGTGGGAGTTATACTGCCCGTTAATGCGGGATAAATATTACTGTGTTGTAAGTAGGATTTGTCAAAATTTTGTGGAATGAAAATAAGCAGGGAGAAATTTAAATCATCATGGTACCAGCGCAGCTTTGTGAAAAATAAGTTGTTATGGAAGGTGGAAGAAATGATGAAAACGAAACAAACTGACGAATTATTAGCGAAAGATGAGCAATATGTTTGGCACGGAATGCGTCCCTTTAGTCCAAGTAGTACAATGGTAGGGGCAAAAGCAGAAGGGTGCTGGGTTGAAGATATACAAGGAAAAAGATATTTAGACGGTATGAGTGGTCTTTGGTGTGTAAATAGTGGGTATGGAAGAAAAGAACTCGCAGAAGCGGCTTATGAACAGTTACAAACATTATCGTACTTTCCGATGTCACAATCACATGAGCCGGCTATAAAGCTTGCTGAAAAGTTAAACGAGTGGCTTGGTGGAGAGTATGTTATATTCTTCTCTAATAGTGGATCAGAAGCGAATGAAACAGCTTTTAAAATAGCAAGGCAATATTATGCTCAAAAAGGTGAGCCGCATCGTTATAAGTTTATGTCACGTTACCGCGGATATCATGGAAATACAATGGCGACAATGGCAGCGACAGGACAAGCGCAGCGTAGATATCAATATGAGCCGTTTGCTTCAGGATTTTTACACGTAACGCCTCCAGATTGTTACCGTATGCCAGAAATGGAATCACAAAATATTTATGATGTAGAGTGTGTAAAAGAAGTCGATCGTGTCATGACATGGGAATTAAGTGAAACGATAGCAGCATTTATTATGGAGCCAATCATTACAGGTGGAGGTATTTTAATGCCGCCACAAGACTATATGAAAGCTGTTCACGAAATATGTCAAAAACACGGGGCACTACTCATTAGCGATGAAGTTATTTGTGGTTTTGGGCGTACAGGAAAAGCATTTGGGTTTATGAACTATGACGTTAAGCCTGATATCGTTACGATGGCAAAAGGTATTACAAGCGCATACTTACCATTATCAGCAACAGCTGTGAAAAAGGAAATTTATGAAGCATTTAAAGGAACGGGAGAATATGAATTTTTCCGCCATATTAATACATTTGGTGGAAACCCAGCGGCTTGTGCATTAGCGCTTAAAAATTTAGAGATTATGGAAAATGAAAATTTAATCGAGCGCTCTGCGCAAATGGGTTCACTTTTATTAGAGCAATTAAAAGAAGAAATCGGAGAACATCCACTTGTTGGGAATATTAGAGGGAAAGGGCTATTAGTTGGGATCGAACTAGTAAATGATAAAGAAACGAAAGAGCCAATTGATAATGATAAAATCGCAACTGTTGTAAATGCCTGTAAAGAAAAAGGACTTATTATTGGGCGTAACGGTATGACAACAGCAGGATATAATAATGTCTTAACATTGGCACCGCCGCTCGTTATATCAAGTGAAGAAATTGCTTTCGTTGTTGGTACGTTGAAGACGGCGATGGAGCGTATTTAATTAATTGAGCGAGCTGTAATATACAGCTCGCTTTTGTTTATTACGTGAAATAGGATAGCTTTTTAAAGGAAGGGATATTAATGGAGAAATATGACCCTAGTAAACATTATCACATTGGATATTATGAAGATGGATATGATTAGAAGTGACAGCGTATAAAAGAATAAATGAACCAATTTGGGATGCCTATATTCCACACTATGAGGTAGATGATTTTTACAAAAAAGTGGAGGAAATGAAGCTAGGTGAATATATAGATGATTATGGCATTAAGGTGTATTCATTTAGTAATGATATCGATGATGAAGAAGCGCGAACTATGTTTGAAAATTGGTTAAAAATGAATGGAATTGTTTAAAGATAAAATGAAAAAGGAGATTGCTATCTTATAAGATAGCAATCTCCTTTTATTATATGAAACTTATTTACTTGCTTTCATTGCTTTATCTTTTGCACCAAAAGTGTATTTTAACATTGGTGGTGTAATCATTGTAGTTAAAATAACGACAATAACGATAGCTGTAAAGTAATCTTGTGCTAATAGGCCAGAAGAAAGTCCTGTTCCTGCGATGATAAGAGCAACTTCACCACGAGAAACCATACCAGCGCCGATAATTGCAGAAGACTTTGCGTCAAATCCAGTCATTCGTGCACCGAATCCACAACCAATTAGTTTCGTTAATACAGCAATTACTGTTAATGCTAAGATGAACCAAATTTGATCGCCAATACCGTCAAATGTAATATTCATCCCGATACTAACGAAGAACACTGGAACGAACATAGCGTAAGCAATTGGTTCTACTTTCTTTTCTACTTCATGTTTGTAGTTCGTTTGAGAAATAGCGATACCAGCTGCGAAAGCACCGATAATACCAGCAATTCCTAATAGTTCGCCGAAATATGCGAATGAGAAACAGATGATAAGAGCCGCGCTCACGATAGACTCAGATACGCGTAGTGGCGATAACCAGCGCATGATCGCAGGAACACCTTTCCATCCGATTAAAATAATAGAAGCGAAGAATACAACTTTCTTCAAGATAATCATTGTTAAGTTAACATCGTCTGTACCTAAGAAGCTCATTGCAAATGCTAATAAAATAACAACAAGAATGTCATCAAATACAGCAGCGCCAAGCATCGTCGTACTCTCACGTGTTTTCATCTTACCTAAATCGCGAAGTGTTTGTACGGAAATACTAACACTTGTCGCACATAGAAGTAATCCTAAAAATACAGCATTTCCTTGTTCCATTCCGATAACAAGACCAGAAACGTAACCACCTACGAATGGAAGAACGATACCTCCAAGTGCAACAGCTAAAGAAGAATTACGATTTGCGTTTAATTCTTCTAAGTCTGTTTCAAGTCCTGCCATAAACATTAAAAGAATAACACCGACATTACTTAATTGTGTTAAAAGCTCTGAATTTTCAATCCAACCGAATACAGCTGGACCGATAACGATACCGACAATTAATTTACCTAGTACAGAAGGTTGACCTAATCTAACACTAAGATCACCAGCAAGCTTTGTACTTAATAAAATAAGTGCAATTTGAAAGAAAAATTCGAATTCCATCGGATCCTCTCCTCATCATTTTTATTTTTATCATACGATTTCTCGGAATTTGCCTAATGAAAATATGTAAAACCCATTAAACAAAGGGTCTGATTACAAGTTCTTTTGAACTCGTAATTTGAACCTGTAATTAATATATAATAAAATTTATTAAAAATCAATGAAAAAATAGCAGATTTTCATGAGAGGATTCGTTTTAGAAATGGAAGATATAGATATATAATAAGAAGTAATAAAGTTTACATATAATGAATGGAGAAAGAAAAATGTTATTAAATCAACGTTTTACCATTGGAGAAATGGCGAAAATGCATAATATAGCGGAATCTACATTACGTTATTATGATGAGAAAGGGATTTTTCATCCGTCAACTGTTGACCCTCAAACGAATTATCGTTATTACACAATTGATCAGTTTTCACTATTAGATACGATTAAATTTTTACGCCAATTGAACATCCCGTTAAAGGAAATAAAGAAATATATTGATGAAAGAAACCCATCGTATGCGCTGAATTTACTTGAAAAACAACAAGAAATGATGCTGAAAAAGCAAAGAGAAATTGAGTATGCTTTGGCAAAAATGGAGCATAAAATCCATTTAATGAAGAAAGCGACGAAATCTGAAGCGAATCAAATTATTTATAAAAAGATACCGAAACGAAAAATTACAGCAATTGCAGTTGCGCCTAATACAACGGATGATATGTTTGAGTATTATATCCATTCATTGCAAAAAAATATGAAGCAAATCGATAATAGTTTATTTTCAGGAGATATCGGTGTAACAGTCTCAAAGAAAGCATTAATGCAAAATGAGTTTCAAGCATATAACAGTGTGTTTATTCTTTTAGATTACATGCCTTTTCAAGTACATACTTCAGATGAAATAAAAGAAGGGATATTTGCTTGTTCTTATCACCATGGACCATATGAAGAAACAGACACAACGTATATGGAATTATTAAAGCACATTGATAACGAAGGATATGAAGTGTGCGGAGATGCACTGGAACTTGCATTAATTGATTGGTCCGTAACAGAAAATCCGGAGGAGCAAGTAACGGAAATTCAAATACCTGTTATTAAAAAGATAAATAAAAAATAGGCTTATATATTTTTCAATTCTCTCTTGACCTTCAAGTTACTTGAAGGTTTAAACTGTGAACAGAGCATTGAAAAAGGAGCATTTATATGATGGAAACAACAGAAAAGTTAAGGGAAAAACCGATAAAAAGTTTATTTATTTCATATTTAATACCAGCTGTTCTTGGAATGGTATTAATGTCAGTTAATATTGTGATTGATGCAGTCATGATTAGTAGAGGAGTGGGCGCAAATGGTCTAGCAGGAGTAAACGTAGCTATTCCAGCGTTTTCAATTTTCTTCTCGATATCATTATGGATTGGAATGGGAGGAGCAACGTTATATTCGATTGCACTAGGTGAAAATAAACTGGAAAGAGCAAGGTCTATTTTTACTCAATCTATGACAGTGGCAGTTATTATCGTAGCTGGTTTAGCAGCTATTTGCTTATGGAGAATAGAAGATATAGCATACTTATTCGGTGCAAATGAAGTGATTTTACCATATGCGTTAGACTATTTACACGTGTTATTAACATTTGGAATGATATACGTGTTAGAAAATATTTTAAGTACATTTATACGAAATGACGGAAATCCTAATTTAGCAATGGCGGGTCTTGTTGTAACGGCTGTATTAAATATAGTGTTTGATTATATCTTTATTTTCATCTTTGGATGGGGCGTAACAGGTGCTGCTTCAGCGACTATTCTTTCAGCAGCGATTGGTTTCCTCGTATTATTATCTCACTTCTTTAGAAAAAGTAGTATTTTAAAATGGACGAAATTCCATTTTGAATGGGATACGATTAAACAAATTATGGTGATTGGTTTCCCGAGTTTTACAGCAGAAAGTACAGTAGCAATCGTAACGATTGGTTTTAACATCGCATTCGTTCAATATGCAGGAGAAGTAGGAGTCGCTTCCTATGCGATGGTGAATAGCATTCATGCGATGACATTACTATTATTCTTCGGTGTTGGAGCAGCATTACAACCAATCGCAAGTTTCCATTACGGTGCAAATTTATCAGAAAGATTGCGTGAAGGATTACAGTTTGCTGTGAAAATTGCGGTTGTACTCGGAGGCATTGCGATAATTGTCGGATTATTCTTCGGGAAATATATCATTGGTCTATTTGATGTCCAATCGCCAGATCTATTGGAGTTAACGTTAACAGGTATTAGCTTGTTCTTTATCCAATACGTATTTTTAGGCTACAACATTGTGTATGGAGAGTACTTCCAATCAGTGCGACAAACGAAAAAATCGGTACTTATTATAATGAGCCGAGGGTTACTATTTATTATTCCGTTGTTATGGATTATGCCAAAGGTATTTGGAATAAACGGAATTTGGCTCGTTATGCCAGTTGCGGAAGTATTGACAGCAATTATCGTATTTACGATGAATCGTATGAAACATCCTGTTCCGTTAAATATGGCAGGAAAGAAAGAAGCAATATAGTGAAGAAAATCCCCTTGAGCAAGTAAGGGGATTTTTTCATTCTTTTAAACTAATCGCAAAAGACCCATCCGTTTCTTGAACAGACACAAAAGCCACGTTTTTAATATTTGTAACGCCTTTCTCCTTTAACTCTGCATGTAACCACTTTTCGTTTTTATGGATTAACTTTAAGTTATCGTATTGAATTTGTGAATCAACGATAAGAGCAATTGGTAACCCTGCATACTTAACATCTATATTCATATCTTTTGGAGTCAATGGTACGAGTTCTCTCTTTGGCAAAATACTTATAGATCCATTTGATTCTAAAATTGCATATTCAATTTCATGAACACTTGGATATCCGGCGACGCGAAGGTTAGAAAGCAATTCGGGTATTGGATATCTACTTTTTTGTAAATTCTCAAAAATAATATCACCATGTTTAATTAAAATAATGGGGTGTCCGAGAATAAAACGATTTAGTTTGTTGAGTAAGCTTAATTTTGTAAGTAGTAAATGCAAACATGTAATAACAACCATACCGAGAAATGCTTGTAAAGCACCAGCGACTGGTATGGCTTGAAAAGCTAAATAAGATAAAAAGATAATAGCCCCAAAATCATGAGGAGTTAGTTGTGCCAATGCAGATTTACCAAGTAGCTTAAGTGATAGTAAAAATAAGATGAAAAAGAACGATACATTAAATAAAAAGAGAAGCAATAGGGACACTCCTTCGTGCGAAGTTGTACTTACTATTCCCGAAAGTAGTATAAATATTACCTTTTATAGGATGAATTAGGGTGAATTGGAATTTGGCTGTATACAAACAAATAAATGGATATTATGATGAAGGAAGTAAAGGGAATAGGAGTATATGGATATGAGAAAGAAGAAAGTAATTAAGTACATTTTAGTTGTTATAATGATCTTCGCCGTGTATGCGGGGTTTTTACAATATAACATCTATAAGCATGGGCATATGAATGCCACCTACGATGCGGATTATATAATTGTACTAGGATCGAAAGTAAATGGAATAAAACCTTCTTATTCATTGCAATATCGTATTGATAAAGCAGCTGAGTATTTAAAATCACATGAGAAAACAATTGCTATCGTATCTGGAGGCCAAGGAAAAGGTGAAGATATTACAGAAGCATTAGCGATGAAACAAGGATTAATGAAACAAAATATTGCAGAAGACCGCATTATAATGGAAGACCGTTCGACGAGCACAGATGAGAATATTAAATTTTCAAAACCTCTTATCCCTGAACATATGAAAAAAGGGATGATTGTAACGAACGATTTTCATATGTTCCGAGCGAAAAAGATTGCAGAAAAACAAGGATTGACATTAGAAGGTCTTCCGGCGAAAACACCGAAACCAATTATTATTCAATCGAACGTTCGAGAATATTTAGCGATTACGCAATATTGGTTTATGAATCGAATATAGTGAAAGTGATCCCGCCTGAAATTCGAGGCGGGATTTATTTTGAGGGAAATCTTACAAAGATGTCATGTTCATGAAAGGTAAAGCGATAGTTTCTAAAGTGGTTTCCTGACATAATGAAGGTAACAAAAAACTTTAGAGGTGAATCGGATGAAAGGAAATAATATTTTATCTTCGCTATGTTACTTTAGTATCTTTTTTGCACCGTTTTTATTGCCAATTATCGTTTACTTCGTTGCGGAAGATGAAGTAAAACATCATGCAAAAAAAGCATTTTGGTCACATGTTTTTCCATACGCAATTTTATTTGGAGGATTAGCATTATCAGGGGTATACGGTTTAAGCTTCAATCAGTCTGAGAGCGTTGGAATTGGGATGGTTATAACGTATGCAGTGTTTATTTTAGTAGGGATTTATTATTTCATTTGGAATATCGTTAAAGGAATTAAAGTTTTGAAAGCAGCGTAATAAGAATTGTATAACAGCATATTAATCCGAAGTTATTTAGCGATTGGTTAATATATTGAAATTGTCGCTAATATAATTTCATTTACCATAATAAAAGATACAGTAAAAAAAGAGCAATTCAAAAAGAATTGCTCTTTTTATGCTTATAAGTTGTGAATATTGAAAAAGATGTGTTAATTTTTCATTATGAAGAGAAAAAAGGAGTGATTTTTATGAGTGAGATGATACATAAAATGGAGCAACACGTTTCAGTTCGTAAATATAAAGAAGAACCAATTTCAAAAGAGGTAGTAGAAAGAATGGTGCAAGCTGCACAACATGCGGCTTCCTCACATTTTGTACAGGCGTATTCTGTTATATATGTAACAGATCAGGAACTAAAGAGTAAACTAGCTGAATTATCCGGGAATCGTCATGTGAAAGACTGCGCAGCATTCTTTGTTTGTTGTGCAGACTTAAAACGACTTGAAATGGCGTGTGAAAAACATGGTACAGAAATAAAGCATGAAGGAGTGGAAGACTTTATCGTTGCGACAGTAGATGCTTCACTTTTTGCACAAAACTTAGCACTTGCAGCTGAATCATTAGGATACGGTATTTGTTATATTGGCGGAATTCGTAATAACCCGAGAGAAGTGAGTGAATTGCTTCATTTACCGGATAAAGTATATCCTGTGTTTGGAATGACAGTCGGTGTGCCAGATGAAGAACATGGAGTTAAACCACGTTTACCGGTAGCGGCCATTCTTCATGAAAATGGATATGATGAAACGAAATATGCTGAATTATTAAACGAATACGATGAAACGATGAGTGCGTATTACAAAGAAAGATCGTTAAATCAAAAAAACGTAACATGGACAGAATCAATGAGTTCATTTATGTCCAAAGAGAAAAGAATGCATATGAAAGAGTTTTTAAATGAAAAAGGATTAAATAAGAAATGAGTAAAAAGGCAAACCTGTGATGCGGGTTTGTCTTTTTTGGAGGAGGAATGTGATTGTTTTCGAATTGGTATAGAGGGAGGCGATAATATGAAAAAAGCTTTAATCTTTTTATTTGATGGATTTGCAGAATTTGAAGTGAATATAGCGAGTTTATTTTTGACAAGTAAGGAGTTCGAAATAATAACAGCAACGGTAGACGGAAAAACAGTTACAGGAGAAGGCGGATTTTTGTGTCAACCACATGTCTCTATAGAGAATATTGAAGTAGTGGATTACGAAGTGTTTATTGTACCAGGAGGACATATTTTTGATCATTTAGAAAATGAAAAGTTGTTATCTATCGTGAACAAATTACATAAGCGAAATAAATGGATAGCGGGTATTTGTGCAGGGACATCTTTACTACATGCAGCAGGCGTACTTAATAAGAAGAAATTCTCAACATCATTAACTCCAGATGAAGAACACTTAGCAGATCTACATGAATGGAAATATAAACAAAAGAAAGATGTAACTGTGGATGGTAAGGTTATTACAGCGGTAGGGTCTGCATATGTTGAATTTGCAGTTGAAATAGTAAGGCAGCTTCATTTATTTAATGAATTTGAAGTGAATGAGAACTTACAATACTTTAAAAATATAACGGGACTTTGCGATGAAACTTTAGTTTAAGTGAATAGCTTTATATTAATACCTAAGTTTAGAAAGCTGTCGATTCTTTCTGAACTTAGGTATTTTGTTTGTTATCATATACGTAGAAATAAAAATTAATAAATTTTTACAAAAGTGATAGAAAATGAGAATGAAATGCCAATAGTAAGTAAAAGCAGCTGCTAAAGGGGAACTGAGGAAGGATGATGTTTATGATTTTCGATTCTGAAGAGGATTTAATTATAGCTATGAAAAAACGCGATCAAGATGCTTTGAAAGAAGTGATTGATCAATATGGAAAATTAATTTTGTACATTATTCATAAATCATTAAGTACCCCTATTGAAAAACAATATGTGGATGATTGTTATAATGATATATTTACTATCATTTGGTTTAATATCGAACAATTTGATATAGAAAAGGGAAACATAAAATCTTGGATGATTGGTATTACTAAATTAAAGGCATTGGAATATAAAAAGAAAGTATATAGAGAGAACAAAATGGATAAAGACATAGAAATAGATAAAGGTATCCATGATAGGTATGAAATAGAACAAGAAGAAGAGATTATGGAAATCGTGCAAGATTTAAATAAGAAGGATCGATATATCTTTTTAAAGAGGTATATTGATGGCTATTCCATTGATGATATTGCAAAAGAATTAAAAGTAACGGCTGACTATATATACAATCGAATTTCGCGTGGGAAGAAAAAACTTCAAAAACTGTGGAAAGGGAGTGTGTAATATGGATAAAAGATTATTATCGATGTTAAATGAGCTCCAATATTCAGAGGAAGAAATTACACGTTTAGAGAAAGAGGCGGATGCTTCTATAAATATAGATAAGTACTATGTAAGAAATGGTGAACTGTTAAAAAAATTAACTTTACAAATGCTTGAAGAGTCAATTCGCGAAGAGTTACAAGAAAATGAAGAAATTGAGAATGAACTGTTAGTAGGAGAGGGATGCATGGTAAATACAAAAGTAATACCGAATATTTATACTGTAGGTGCAACTTTTTACTATTATATCGTTTTAACAAATAAAAGGTTGCTGATGAAAGGATTAGATTGTTATTTTAAAAAGGTAAATGAATACAGTATGTTAATAGAAGATATTCAAGCAATTTCACAACATAAAAAAATGAAAAACGTATACGGGATTAAATATAATAAAAAATATATCCAATTTGGAAGTATAGAGCACGAACAAGAACTAGCTATGATTATTATGAAATTAAGACAGCATGGAGTAAAAGAAGAGAAATATAAAGATTTTGAGAAAGGCTGGATGATTTATTTCAATGTTCTAGTCATAGTAACATCCGGTCTTTTATTTTTAAAATATTTAATGTAAAAAGCGGCAAAAAAGCCGCTTTTTATGTTGCAGTTAATATTCTAATGATGATCCTGTAGCTCTAAAATATTTTTCTCGTAAAGGAGTCATTACCCGGATTGCTAATAAACAGGAAAGGAAAAGAATGAGTAATGAGCTACTTATTACAGTAATTTGAACGGAAAGAAATTGTGCGGATGCCCCAATTGCTAAAACGAAAAAGATTTGGATGAAATTTTTTATGGAATCAAACACGCTATCGATACGTCCTATCATATGTACAGGAATGTTATTTTGATAAAATGTGATAAAGCCAGTACCTGCAAATGATGAAGAAATGCCAAGTAAAATGAAACCAGCTGCCGCGACGATAAATGAATTTGAAAAGGCGAAAATTACATAACCTATTGCTGTGAAGATCATACCGAATCCGATACAATGTTGAATTGGTAATCGTTTGGCAAGGAGAGAGACAAGAAATGAACCGGAAACGTAAGCGGCACCAGTTATACTAACAAGCATGCTATATTCCATGTCGGACAAAAGCAGTACTTGATTTGTGAATACAACTTCTTGTGAATCGAGTGCCATAGAAACAAGCATAGTCGCTTGAAATAAAACGAATATGAGAATTATGTAAGTTTCCGTTCGAGCGAATGAAAAGACTTGTTTCCAATCACTTCGTAATGTTTGTACGAAAGTATTTGCAACCTCTTCGTCTTGCTTTGTTTGTAATGTAATGTTAGGCAAGTAGTAAATGAGAATGGTAGAAAGTAGAAAGGAAAGTGAGTTGCAGTAAATAACAAAGGTTGCTGAGTACGTGGTGAGAAGTATTCCAGCAAGAGCTGGACCGATAATAAAAGCCCCGCTCGTACAAAAGTTATTCCAAGCGTTGAATTGAGCGCGTTCTTCAGCTCGTATGAGCATTGTTTTATAAGTAAATGAAGCTGGATCGAAAAATGATGTAGCAATGCGAGTTAAAAAGATAAAAATATAAATGGCCCAAATAGAATCAAATAGTGGAATACAGCCAATGAGAGCTGCACGAATGATATCTGTGATGAGCATAATGGACCGTTTGTTTAATCGATCTACTATGCTACCAGACCATATTTTTGTAACAACGGTGGCAATTGGGCCAACAATCCATAATCCTGCTACAGCAGCAGGGGAGTTTGTACTATTTAACACCATTAAGTTTAGAGCGATGAGATACATAAAATCACCTAAACGAGAAATTCCTGTTCCCGACAATAATAATAATTTATTTTTCATAAACAAATGGCCCTTTCTTTCATTGTTTTTTAATCCTGCAGGAAATAGCGTATTCCTCTTCAGAGTTTGATTGACGAGCGGTTTTGTTTTCCCAACGTAATAAAACTTGTGTAATCTCCCAAGTAAGCTGTTGTAATTCCTCCGGAGTTAAAAATAGATGAGATACAATATGGCTACCTGTATTCGTTCCTTCTGTGCCACTTTCTTCAATATAGAAATGAGCCGCTTTTGCTTTATAATATTTTTCAATAATTCCGCGTTTTTCCTTCGTGTCTACTAATTCAAGTAACCCTCCATCATATAAAATTTGAACGTGATAATGTACGCTGCCAGCAGTTTTATTTAGTTTAGTAGATACTTGTTTTGCAGTGAGTGTTTCGTCTTTTAAAAGGTGAAGAATTTGAATGCGAGTTGCATTGGAAATTAATTTTTGTTGTTCTGCTGAAATGGTAAGTCGATCCTCAAACATCATGTTAGCTCCTTTCCTATAATCTAAATTTATTGTACGTTCTAAAAAATTAGAATGTAAGAGAAATAAATCGCCTTTTTCTTGTGAATTTCGACACAAATAAAAATGGCATGTACATATGCATGCCATTAAGTGATAGTAGATTCTTCACTTAGCTCCCCGCGATAAAACAAGAAAAGCTATATAAAACTAACAAAAATACAGCATATAGCCAACAAGCTACCAATAACTTGCGGAGAAAGAATCTCTAAAAGCCATCCCGTAAAAAACATAGATAACTGAATAAGCGATTCATAGATGGAATAATGAAATGAAAAAACTTTACCAATCATGTCTTCTTGCGTATACGTTTGTAGTAATGTCGTATCAAGTGGAACGATGATTCCTCCTGCTATACGCATACAGAGTAATGTAATGATACCGATAATAAGTTGATCGGATAAAGTGAAACTTTAATCAGTCGAGGGCATCCCACACCGATTATTAGTTGAACCAATCGGGCTTTTACGGGCAGTTGATTCCCCACCTAACTTCTTTGCTTTCGTTTAATTTTGAGGTGGGGTCTTACTGCCCGTTAATGCGGGGCAGAATGAATCCGAGAAAGAAAATTCCTTGTAGTAAATAGACCCAACCAAATGCTCTTTTCATTTTGTCTTCATTTTTAGACTTATAAAGATTAACGAGGAGACTGCCAATCATCAGTCCAGCCCCTTGAACCGTATATAAAATGCCAATGTTAGTGTGGAAGATTCTTTCGGCATAGATTGTTAGAAGTAACTGATAGGCACCTCCAATAATGCCCCATGAAATGCCGACAAGAATTAATGTTAAAATAATTTTGCTTTGTAATATGTATGTATAACCATCTTTTATATCAGTAAAAAATGCTTTTTTTGTGGTAAAAGTATCATGAGCAGGAATACTCATTTTATAAATAATATAGGCTGAAATAAAGTATGATAGGCTATTAATAAAAAAGGCAATCTCGATACTTAAAGATTGTGCAATCATCCCACCTAAAGAAGCTCCCATAATAGACATAAAACCATTGATTGTACTAGAAAGAGAGTTAGCGGTTACTAAATGCTTTTGATGTACGATATTTTTTATAGTTGATTGCTTAGCGGGCTCGAATAAGCAAGAGAGTACTGATAAGTATATATTAGAAACGAAAATAATTTCAATTTTGTAGAATGCTAATAAATAAGTGAGGACGATAATTCCTCGTAAAATATCGGTAAAAATCATAATTTTCTTTTTTGAAAAATGGTCTACAACTCCGCCTATGAATGGGCTCAGAAGAAGTTGAGGTAACCCTTTGCTCATAAAGGTGAGTGCTAACATAAATGAAGATTCTGTTATGCTATAGACGAGTGTTAATAAAGCGACAGTATGAAACCAATCCCCAAGTACACTTAATGTTTGACCATAAAATAATTTTTTAAAGTTTTTATTTGTTTTAAGCAGTATGGAATACGACATGGATTGTGTAGGCATAAAAAATTAATCCTGATCTATTGGTGATGTTTGTATATGTTTTTTCCATTCATTTAAATACATTTTCTCTTCTATAAGTAGTTCAACATATAAGTGTACTTTGTAAAAGACTGTAATCATTGTAATCCTCCTTAGTAAAAATGTTTCTTATTCCATAGTAAACGATTTCTTGTTAGTTGAAATCACAAAAAAGATGGACATAAATTCATACGAAAGTATGAAAAAACAGCTCATATTTGAGCTGTTTTCGTATAGTTTTTAGTTAACATATTTCATTCATTTAGAGTTTAACGAAAAGGATATTTTATCTTAATATCCGCCTCCGCCACCCCAGCAGCTACATCCGATAATGATTAGAAGGATGAATAGCACGATGAGTAAAGCAAATCCACCGCCGAAACCAGCGCAACTACCACCAAAGCTCATGTTTTTTCCTCCTTTTTAGGAAATTAATCTATATAACTAATGGATTACTTTATAAGATATGTTTTTATTTGGAAAAGGAGCAAGTCTTACTTTTAATTAGACAAGAGCCTGTGAGCTAATTTAGATATGACATACACGTACTTTCATAGCACTTTTTGAAAAGGGTAAAACAATATGGAAGCGTATAATAGTTGGATGTAGCTTACAATTACATTAAAATTTCTTTTCATGAATATAAAATTTGTAAAAAAAACCATTTTTTTATTTTTTTATTGTTAAAAATGTACTATAATTTTACAAGTAATATTATGGGAAAAGGGAGTTTTAGTATAGAGATGGAGATGGGACAATTACACAATAAAATAGAACACAAAAAGAAAGAGTTAATTCAACTTGTTGCTATGCATGGATTGGATCATGTTAAAGTTTTGTTATTTAGTCGCGATTTAGATATACTAATTAATGAATTTATGAATATAAAAGACAAAGTATATAAGTAATTAATCTTTAATTTTTTATATTAGGATTATTTACTGATAAAGGAGAGAACAGTTATTAGAACATTTACAAGAAGAGTTGTATAAACAAATAAAAGAAGAAAAAGGTGCAGTTACTATATTCTTAAAGAGCGGAGTAAGAATAGTAGGGGAAGTAGTTGGAGTAGATAGATTTACAGTATTAATGTTAGTAGATGGAAAACAACAACTTATTTATAAGCAGGCAATATCAACAATTATGAAATAAGACACTCAAAATGAGTGTCTTATTTCATAATTAAATGGTTACTGCTTGCATGCTTCAACGTCAATGCCAGCAGCGAGTAATTTTTTTTCTCCGTCTTGTTCAATGATTTTTTGTAATTTAGATAAGAAAGAGTCAAAATCTGTATGTTTACCAACTTGGAAAGTCATTTTATGCTCAATTGGTAGCCAAGTATCAATATCAGCTTCGTTATGCTGAATTTTCACTTCAAGTTTATCAAGCGCGTTAGCAACTTTTGCTTCATACGTTTCTTTCGCTTCGAATTCCATCCATAAATCGTATAATTCTTCGCCAAGAGAACCCTCTAGTGTACGTTTAATATTTAAAATAGCCTCTTGTTCATTTTTTTGTTTTTGTAATTGTAATTCACGGCTATTCATCGTATCAAAGGCGGGGATGTCACCAGCTTCTGCTTCAACAAGATCGTGGATTATGATCATTTTAAGTAATTTTTCTATGTTTACTTTTTGATCCAAATAAGGCTCAACTAAGATAGCCATTAAGGACATACGCCAAGTATGTTCTGCAACACTTTCTTGACGTCCGTTTGAAAGCCAACTATGTCGCATTTCGTATTTTAGTTTTTCTGCTAATGCAATGACCTGTAAAATATTATGTTCCATAGGAATCCTCCTCACATTGCTATATTATAATTCTAGTATAGAAATGAAATGTGTCAATTATATTAGTGTATTGCGATAAATAGATTGAAAGTGTATAATGAGTATTATATGTAAAAATGAATTATTAAAATAAAAAAATGATGTATGAAAATGTGTATGAGTTAAGAAAAGGTGCAACATTATTAGATAAGATTGGTGATTTCGCTCCAGCATGGGGCGTGATAGGAACGTTAATCGGTCTTATCATTATGCTTCAAAACTTACAAGATACTTCACAAATTGGTACAGGGATGGCGGTTACAATGTTGACGACATTATATGGATCTAGTATTGCAAATATGATTGCAATACCCCTATCTGAAAAAGTGTATCGTGGTATTGAAGATTTGTATACAGAGAAGAAGTTTGTAATAGAAGCAATTTCAGAGCTGTACCGAGGACAAATTCCTTCCAAATTAAAGTTAAAACTCGATACATACGTGTATGAATAAAAGTGTATAATGTGGATGATAAAAGGTTAGCAGCGGTAGGATATGTAGACGCAAAACCAGTAGCGCCAAACGATTCACCACAAAATGGGGAGAAGAACCGCCGCTTTGAAATATATTAAGGAATAATATATTTCTATTTTAGTAATAAAATAATAAAAATACAGAATTCCTTTAAAAAAAACATTAAATTTTATCGTTTTATTTTGTATAATGAGTGAAAATGATAAGGTGAAATAATGTTTGAACATATTCATCTGCTTATTACAGATATTGAAATGCCAAAAATGGATGGACATCATTTAACGAAAATAATTAAAGATAGTGAAGTAATGAAGCAATTACCAGTTATTATTTTCTCTTCATTAATTACAAACGAATTATTCTATAAAGGTGAGACAGTTGGGGCGAATGCTCAAGTGAGTAAGCCAGACATTCAAGAGTTAATTGGTTTAGTTGATAATCTAGTGTTGTAAAAGGTTTTGAAAAGCGTTTTTTAGTTGGAAGAGTCGGCGTAAAATACATTTTTAGCTGAAAAGAGGAACTAGCCGTATAGTACAGGTTAGTTTCTTTTTAGTATGTATAGGTATAAAAAAACAAACGTCTCTAGAGTGTGTTAGTAACATTTCGCGATAGCTCAAAAATTTTCGGTGAAATTATATAGGGAATACCATATAATAGAACTAAATGCATTTTATCGATATAACATCGTGTTGGATTTTGTATGATTTACTTAAAAATCTAATCTATTTTTATATACTCTATATACTTTTTAATATGTTGATTATTTGACAGATAATTTCGAAATGCTATAATATGGATATGTAAAAATTGCTATTTTCTTAAAAGACATGGGAGTCAGATGAGAATTGTGAAAGGATGAGGGGGAGTGACACAGAGTATGTATCACCACACAGCAATCAATGTATTAAATCTTTTACAAAACATGTCAAATAATAAAACGAACGATATGAAATTAGAGGCGGAATTTAAAAAAATAGAGAAACAATTCCGAGTAAATTATGAAGAGCTAATTGATTTATATAATAAAATGGTATTATTTCAAATAGATATAGAAAAAAATGGCGGTATGCGAGTTTATGAAAAATCAGGAATTACATGGTTAAAGTCTGAACTAGAATTACTGTATGAAGTATATCAATTTTGTCAGCGTCAAGGCTTAAATATCGCAAATATTTCAAAATATGTTAGTAAAAATGAACTGAATTTATTTCCAAAAACAGAAAGTCAATTACAGAATACGTATTATAAATTAAAAAAACAAGAAATCCCGTTTGAAAATATTGAAAAACAGAAGCCGGGTCGAAAACGAAAATATACACCTGTAAAGGCTACCGTTGTTGAGGCGAAACAAGAAAGAAAGCAGGAAGTAAAAGAAGATTTCCAAAGTGAAGAGGACGAAAAGAATCTCGTAACTGTTATATCTGGTATCGTTGATAATTTTGAGACAATTAGTCAATCCCGTGAAAAGAAAGAGTATGAATTACATCAGTTTATGGAGGGAATCTACAAGCTTTCTAGTATGGCTGCAGAGCGTTCGAAAGAAGAAAAGAATGCTCGAGGTCTTGAAGGTGAGGTACATTCATTACGAACTGAAAATGAAAGGTTAAAAAGAGAGAAGGAAAACCTTGTACATGATATTAAAGAAATGACGCACCATTTAATTCATTTCATCACGGGCTCTGACATCGATCAAATTCGTACGTTGCCTTTCTTCGTAAAAGAGTGTAAACAAGATTTACATAAGCTGGGATTATATAACGCTCAAGACGGAAAGATGAAAATTGTGGTTGATAGTGGCGGTCAGGTTATGACCATATCATAATAAAAATGGATACAAAACAAAAGGGAAATACATATACACTATGTATTTCCCTTTTGTTTTGTATGAAAATGTTCTAAAAAAATATGTATTTTGTAAAAACATTGGTAGTGAAACTGAAATAAATGATGTGTGGTCAACAATAAACCAGATATGGATGTGACTTGGAAAAAGAGGTCATATCATTAGTTTACGGTTTTGATACGGATGAAAAGCACAATCTACCTCTTTTTTTGTTGAAATTATAACAAATAGGGGACAGTAAAGTAACTGTTAAAATATTGTAGCCGCCATTTTTAGGATTTGATTTTGCCTAATAGGAAATTCTAATGTTAGCAAAGTCTTTACCTCATTTTTGTTTTAGAAAGGAGAGAAGCGGATGGAGTCAATATGGCTAGAGTACGCTTGGGCATTATTAATTCTAATTGGATTAGAAGGCTTGTTATCGGCTGACAATGCCCTTGTCCTAGCGGTTATTGCGAAACATTTACCTGAAGAAGAGAAAAAAAGAGCTATAAATTACGGAATCATTATGGCCTTTGTTTTTCGATTTGCAGCTCTATTTGCGATTTCATTTATTGCAAATGTATGGCAAATACAAGCAATAGGAGCAGCCTATCTTCTTTATTTAGGATTGAAGCATGTTATTCAGGCGCAATTCGGCAAAGAAAGTAAAAATATTCATGAGGACGATGAAAAGGAAGCGGCAGGTAAAAGCTACTGGTTCACAGTAGGTAAGATCGCATTAGCGGACCTTGCTTTCGCAATCGATTCAATATTAGCCGCGGTTGCTCTTGCTCTGGGGCTTCCGGATTCACCGCTTGACGATTTCGGAGGTATGGATGGAGGGCAGTTCATTGTTGTACTTCTTGGAGGGATCGCCGGACTTATTTTAATTAAATTTGCTGCAACTTGGTTTGTTGGGCTTCTTGAGAAACGGCCAGCACTGGAAACAACGGCATATGCGATTGTTGCTTGGGTTGGTGTCAAATTAGCTGTAATTACACTGGCTCATGAGGATATTGGTATTTTAGACCATGATTTTCCGCACAGTACAACTTGGACTTTAATCTTCTATAGCGTATTAGTTGCTATCGCACTAATTGGCTGGTTTGCACCGGGAAATAAGTCAGCCAAAAATAATCCCGAAAGGTAATAAAAAGGTCAGAGCATTATGTGCTTTGTCCTTTTTAATGATAATTATATTGTGTATTTTTTGATTTAACGCTATAATTACAGTGTTAAAGATGGAATCGTGATATGAGCTGTTATGAATCTATCATTTTATTTATGAATAAATGGATTGGTATTTTAGCAAGATGTGCTAATAAACTACTCCACCATGATGATAACGTGCCAAAAATATGGTGCGTATATTTTCGTGGTGGAGTTTTTTTTATTCTCAAAAAGGGGGAGTAACCATGAACGACAGCATGGTTCATATTACAATTGACGGCAAAGAGTATAGTGCTGAGCCTGGTTCAACTATATTAGGCATTATTAATGAGAACGAAATTGAACATCCACAAATTTGTTACGTGCCGGAAGTGGATCCTATTCAAACGTGTGATACTTGTATTGTAGAAGTGAATGGAAAGCTAGTGCGATCATGTTCTACAGTAGTGACGGACGGTATGGATATTGAGTTGTCCTCTATTAGTGCGAAGGCAGCACAACATGAGGCGATGGACCGTTTACTAGAAAATCATTTGCTTTACTGTACGGTATGTGACAACAATAACGGGAATTGTAAATTGCATAATACGGCAGAATTAATGGAAATTGAGCATCAAAAATATCCTTATGAACCAAAAGTTGATGCAAGCGAAGTTGATATGTCTCATCCATTTTATCGCTATGATCTGAATCAATGTATTGCGTGCGGTCAATGTGTAGAGGTGTGTCAAAACTTACAAGTGAATGAAACGTTATCTATTGATTGGGAGGCAGAGCGCCCTCGTGTTATTTGGGATGAAGGAGTAGATATTAATGATTCTTCCTGTGTAAGCTGCGGTCAATGTGTAACGATTTGTCCTTGTAATGCATTAATGGAGAAATCGATGCTCGGTGAAGCTGGATTTATGACAGGATTAAAACCGGATATTCTTGAGCCTATGGTTGACCTTATTAAAGAGGTTGAACCTGGGTATAGCGGTATTTTCGCTGTGTCAGAAGTAGAAGCTGCAATGCGCGATACCCGTACGAAGAAGACGAAAACAGTATGTACGTTTTGCGGTGTAGGTTGCTCATTTGAAGTGTGGACGAAGGGACGTAAAATTCTGAAAGTACAACCAACTTCTGAAGCGCCGGTTAATGCAATTTCTACTTGTGTAAAAGGAAAATTCGGTTGGGATTTCGTTAATTCTGAAAAACGGATTACGAAACCTTTAATTCGTAAAAATGGAGTGTTCGTTGAATCGACTTGGGAAGAGGCACTTCATGTAGTGGCGAATAAATTGGGCTCTATTAAAGAAGAGTACGGTAAAGGTTCTATCGGCTTTATTTCTTCTTCTAAAATTACGAATGAAGACAACTATGTTATTCAAAAATTAGCACGACAAGTGTTTGAAACGAACAATATTGATAACTGCTCACGTTATTGCCAATCACCAGCGACGGATGGGTTGTTCCGTACAATTGGTATGGGCGGGGATGCAGGAACGATTAAAGATATTGCGCAATCAGGTCTTGTTATTATTGTCGGTTGTAATCCGACAGAAGGTCATCCTGTGTTAGCGACTCGTGTGAAACGTGCACATAAACTTCACGGTCAAAAGCTAATTGTTGCAGATCTTCGTAAAACTGAAATGGCAGAGCGTTCAGATATCTTTATTAGTCCAAAGCAAGGAACAGACCAAGTATGGTTAATGGCTGTTACGAAATATATGATTGATCAAGGTTGGCATGATGAGCAGTTCATCGACGAGAATGTAAACTTCTTTGAAGATTTCAAAGATAGTCTTAAAGAATATACGCTTGAATATGCAGAAGCGATTACAGGTATTTCAAAAGAAACGCTCGTTAAAATGGCAGAAATGATTCGTGATGCAGATGGTACGTGTATTCTTTGGGGTATGGGTGTAACGCAAAATACGGGTGGTTCAGATACTTCCGCTGCGATTTCAAACTTACTTCTTGCAACAGGAAATTATCGTCGCCCAGGTGCTGGTGCATATCCACTTCGTGGTCATAATAACGTACAAGGTGCTTGTGATATGGGAACTCTTCCAGGCTGGCTACCAGGATATCAACACGTTACTAACGATGTAGAACGTGCGAAATTTGAAATAGCTTACGGAGTAAAAATTGATAATAAACCAGGTCTTAATAACATTGAAATGCTTCACGCAATTGATGAAGGGAAAATGAAAGCTATGTATCTTATTGGAGAGGATATGGCTCTTGTAGACTCTAACGCAAATCACGTACATGAAGTGTTATCAAGTCTTGAATTTTTTGTCGTTCAAGATGTGTTCCTTTCTAAAACAGCTCAATACGCTGATGTCGTATTACCAGCAGCACCATCTCTTGAAAAAGAAGGTACGTTTACAAATACAGAACGTCGTGTACAAAGATTATATCAAGTACTGCCGGCGCTAGATGAGGCGAAACCAGACTGGTGGATCGTGCAGGCAATTGCTAATAAATTAGGTGCAAATTGGAATTATAATCATCCAAGTGAAATCTTTGCCGAAATGGCAAGCTTATCACCATTATTTGCACATGCAAACTATGAGGTGCTTGAAGGATGGAACAGTTTCCATTGGGGAAGTTTTGACGGAACGAATACACCGCTCCTTTTCCAAGATGGATTTAACTTCCCAGACAAAAAAGCTCGTTTTGCGATCGCTGATTGGGTGCGTCCTGCTGAATTCCCAGAAGAATACGATCTTCACATTAATAACGGTCGTATGCTTGAACATTTCCATGAAGGGAACATGACAAATAAATCAACTGGTATTCAATCGAAAGTACCAGGTGTTTTCGTTGAAGTTTCTCCAGAACTTGCACTAGAACGTGGAGTGAAAACTGGTTCGTTAGTACGCCTTGTTTCTCCATTCGGAGCACTTAAATTACGTGTACTTGTAACGGATCGTGTAAAAGCGAATGAGCTGTATTTACCGATGAACTCGACAGATAATGAAACGGCGATTAATTTCTTAACTGGTCCGGCGGTCGATCAACGTACAAATACGCCTGCATATAAACAAACGAAAGTGCGTATGGAGGTGTTACAAGTAGAAGGTGAAAATCCTATGCCAAAAACGAACCCACGTAATAAAAAACGTCATCCTCAAAACGGCATTGAGGTAAATCGCAAATGGGCTCGTCCAGGATACGTACATTTAACGGATAAAGTGAAACTTTAATCAGTGGAGAGGTCTTCATCCCCCACTGATTATTAGCCCTCACCAATAGGGCTTTTACGGGCAGCCCAACCCCCACCTAACTCTTTGCTTTCGCTGAATTTTGAGGTAGGGGTCTTACTGTCCGCAAATAGCGGGATAACTAGGGAGGAAAAAAGAATATGGCAGCACCTATTCAAGCGATCCAGAAGCAGGAGCTAACTGAGGAAGAACTCAAACAACAAAAACTCGAAGATTTAAAAGAACTTTTAGCGAATAATGAAGAAGCGTTAAATCAAATGTTTAATATAGTAGGTGAACTGAATGACATTGGGATGCTGGAAGCTGCAAATTCTATGCTGAAAGCGAAAGAACCAATCGCAAAAATCGTTCTAGGCCAAGTCACTCGTGAACCAGTTACAAATTTAATTAATAATATGATGGGCGCTGCAGGAGCTTTAACAGAACTTGATCCGGAACTTACGAAAAAGCTTATAGGTAGTGTATTAACAGGTATGGATGAAGGAAACCAGCATTTGCAAAATAATAAAAAAGTAGGAATATTAGACCTTATGAAAGTACTGAGAGATCCAGATATTAATCGTGCTATCGGATTTGGTCTGCATTTCTTAAAAGGTATGGGTAAAGGGTTAAAAGAAGAATAGATAAGCAACAATAATAGTATTTCATATGTTGCTTGCGTACTTGAGATAAGTGTACAATATGATCCATTTCGTCTCATTATTAAATAGTTTAGACGAAGTGGTCATTTTGTTAAAATAGTTGTGATGGAATAATTGGGGAGGAATGAGAGTATGTCAAAAATGGTACATGAATTTAATGATATGATCCGAAAGCTTCGAAAAGAGTTATTCGGGAAAGGGCCGGAACGAATTCATACTGTATTTACTGAAAATATGGCGATTGCCACACTGTATGGGAATTTGACACCTACAGAGAAATTTATTTCGGGAACTATGGATGGTGCGGAAATGGTTCATATGGCTCGAACAAAAATGATTCAAGAAGTGTATGCGGCTAATCCTCATGAACATTTAGAAGAACTTGTTGGTGCGAAGTTAGTTCATCTGTTTTCTGATATGAAAGTAGATGAAGATATTGCAGTTTCGGTGTTTGTCTTTGATAAAAATATAACGTGAGAGAAGGATGCTCATCGTGAAATCGATTCAAGTGGAACGGGAAATTTTTAAATATGAGCAAGGGGAATTTAAACATATAGAGGACAGCATTGTAACAGAGTTTCCTGTTACGATTAAAATTAACGGCCAGGAATTTGTTACAATGGTTAGTACTCCAGAGTATATTGAAGATATGGTAATTGGCTTTTTGGCCTCTGAAGGCATTATCCGAAAGTATGAAGATATTGATGAAATATGGGTGCAAGAAAAAGAAGGCTATGTACATGTGAAAACGACGAAAACAAATCCTTATTATCGTGATATGCAAAATAAACGTTATATTACTTCGTGCTGTGGAATGAGTAGACAAGGGTTTGTTTTCGCAAACGATGCGCTGACTGCGAAAGAAATGAATGATATTCGCGTAAAAATCTCTGCCGAGGATTGTTTTCGGTTAATGAATGATATGCAACAATCTGCGTCTACGTTTCAACATACAGGCGGCGTTCATAATGCAGCTTTATGTGATGTGAGTGGAATTGTTTTAAGCCGCATGGATATAGGAAGACATAACGCTTTAGATAAAATTTACGGATATTGTTTAAAAAATAACATTTCGATTGGTGATAAAGTTATTGTTTTTAGTGGACGTATCTCTTCTGAAATCCTATTAAAAGTTGCGAAAATTGGCTGTGAAGTAATATTGTCAAAGTCAGCTCCAACTGAGTTAGCACTAGAGCTAGCAGAGAAGTTAGGGATTACTACAATAGGCTTCATTCGTAATAAATCTTTTAATGTATATACGCATCCAGAACGGGTTGTAAATATAAAATAAGTAGAAACGAGGCAATAATCATGAAATCTGTCACATTAGACAAATTAGATCGTCCTTTAAAGGATTTACGTATTTCTGTTACTGATCGCTGTAATTTTCGCTGTCGATATTGTATGCCAGAAGAAATGTTTGGTCGTGATTATTCTTTTTTGTCTAATGATAAAATTTTATCTTTTGATGAAATTGAAAGGATTACACGTATTTTCGTTTCTTTAGGTGTAAGAAAGTTACGTATTACTGGAGGAGAGCCTTTACTTCGAAAAGACTTACCTGAACTCATACAGCGGTTAAACGAAATTGAAGGAGTAGAGGATATCGGTTTAACGACAAATGGATCATTACTTAAAAAGTTTGCTCCTGATTTATATAAGGCCGGTTTATCTCGCGTGACAGTTAGTTTAGATTCTTTAAATGAAGAGCGTTTCTCTTATTTAAATGGAAATAGAAGTAAAGTAAAAACAGTTCTTGCAGGAATACAGGCTGCAGCGGAAGTAGGAATGAAAATTAAAATGAACATGGTTGTTCAAAAAGGGAAAAATGAGCAAGATATCGTTCAGATGGCAGAGTATTTTAAAGAGAATAAGCATATTTTACGATTTATTGAATATATGGATGTCGGAAATTATAACGGTTGGGAATTAGGCGAAGTAGTTTCTAAGCAAGAAATACTAAAGATGATTAATGAAGTTATGCCGCTTGAACGTATTGAAGCGAACTATCCTGGTGAAGTTGCGACACGTTATCGCTATATCGGTAGTAATGAAGAAATAGGAATTATTTCATCTGTAACAGATTCGTTCTGTTCATCATGTACAAGAGCGCGTATTTCCGCAGAAGGAAAATTGTATACATGTTTGTTTGCTTCAAAGGGAAACGATCTTAAAGAATTACTTCGCTTTGGATATACGGATGAAGAGCTTACTAATATCATTCGTGACATTTGGAATAATCGTTCAGACCGTTATTCAGATGAACGGTTAAGCAATACGAATAACAGAACAATGCCGAAAATTGAAATGTCGCATATTGGTGGTTGAGAAACTACTATGAATGTAGATTCTCTTTGTTAACGTAAATAATGGAAAGTGTGCAAGCTTTGCAGATTTTCTATGATTATAGTAAAAATGATGATTGATATTTCTGTAAGAGATATGCAGAGAGATTAAGCAGCATTCAAAAATCCTTACGATGTTAAGGGTTTTTGGTGCTGCTTTTTTTAGATGAGAAAAATGGAGGAATTGGTTATGGCATTTCATAAACCGGAACAAATTGCTGCGCTTGTGATTGAATCCGGTGTTCAAAAGGTAAGGCAACCGCTATCCGCAATGCTTATTCTTGGTTTTTTAGGAGGAGCATTCATTTCGTTAGGATTTTTACTTAATATTCGTGTTCTAGGTAATGTACCGGAGCAATGGGGAAGTTTAGTCAATTTTATAGGAGGAGCGGTTTTTCCTATTGGACTTATGCTCGTTGTTTTAGCGGGAGGAGAATTGATTACGGGAAATATGATGTCGATGTCCATGGCACTTTATGCACGGAAAATTTCATTGAAACATGTGTTAAACAATTGGGCTTGGATTACTTTAACTAATTTCGTAGGTGCGCTTTTCGTTGCGTATTGTTTCGGGCATCTTGGCGGGCTTACAGAGGGAGCGTATTTAAATAAGACGATAGCGATAGCTCAAGATAAGTTACATGAATCTTTCGGGAGAACGTTAATATTAGCAATTGGTTGTAACTGGCTTGTTTGCCTTGCAATTTGGTTAGCTTACGGAACGAACGATTTAATTGGGAAGATTGTTGGAATTTGGATTCCGATTATGGCCTTTGTCGTAATTGGATTTCAGCAAGTAGTAGCGAATATGTTTGTCATTTCAGCAGTAATTTTTGCGGGGCACCTTACGTGGATGGATCTTGCTAAAAACTTTGTTCCTGTCTTTATCGGAAATGTAATTGGCGGAGCTGGATTTGTTGGATTCGCTTATTTTTCTTGTTATCAGAAACAAAGTGTTATCGAGAAAGATGTGTTGAAAAAATGATCGAATAGGAAGCAAATTTTTCACATGAAAGGAAGGCTATCTCATGATAGAGCGATATTCACGTCAACAGCTGTTCAATCCTATTGGGAGTGAAGGACAAGAGAAAATTAGAAATAAGCATGTGTTGATAGTCGGGGCAGGTGCATTAGGAAGTGCAAGTGCTGAAAGCTTCGTACGTGCAGGTATCGGGAAATTAACGATTATTGATCGTGATTACGTAGAATGGAGTAATTTACAGCGGCAACAGCTTTATGCTGAACAAGATGCGATAGAAAAGTTACCAAAAGTAATAGCGGCACAGAATCGTCTCCAACAAATTAATTCAGAAGTACAAATTCAAGCTCTTGTAATGGATGCAAGAGTAGATAATATGGAAGCTTTATTGGACGGTGTCAATGTCATTATTGATGCAACAGATAATTTTGATATTCGCTTTGTAATCAATGACTTAGCACAAAAATATAATATTCCTTGGATTTACGGTTCTTGTGTCGGATCGTATGGCATGAGCTATACAATTATTCCAAAGAAAACGCCGTGCTTACATTGTGTGTTGAAAAGTGTTCCTGTTACAGGAGCGACGTGTGATACGGTTGGAATTATTAGTCCAGCTGTTCAAATCGTTGCAGCGTACCAAGTGGCGGAAGCTTTCAAAATTTTAGTAGAAGATTACGAAGCAATTAGAAAAACTTTTTTAATGTTTGATATATGGAGTAATCAACATCACTCAATCAAACTAGGGAAAATAAAAACGGAAAACTGTCCTTCGTGCGGAACAAATAGAACTTATCCTTATTTATCATACGAAAATCAAACGAAGGCAGCTGTTTTATGCGGAAGAAATACAGTTCAAATTAGACCAGCGCATAATAGACATTACAACTTTGATGAGTTAGAAAAAGTATTAAAAAACCACGGGAAAGTTGATCAGAATCCGTATTTGCTCTCTTGCCAATTAGAAGAGTATCGCATCGTCATTTTTCATGATGGTCGTGCATTTATTCATGGCACGAATGAAATTCAAAAAGCGAAACAAATATACTATCGGTTATTAGGATAATAGAGAGGGATTGATAATGATGGAAAGAAGAGTGCTAATTACAGTTGAAGAGGCTGTTCGTAAAGTGATGTCATTTGCTAATTGTGGTGTAAAAGAACTAGTACCACTGGAATTAGCATACGGGCGTACGTTAGCAGACGATGTAGTAGCGGATCACGATGTGCCTTCTTTCGATCGCTCGCCATATGATGGATTTGCTATTAGGGCAGAAGATACTTCGCGAGCAAGTCGTAAGAATCCAATCGTATTTGAAGTCATCGGTGAAATTGGAGCAGGTTCCGTATTTCCTAAAGAAGTAGGAGCGTTTCAAGCAGTTCGAATTATGACAGGGGCACAAATTCCGAAAGGATGTAACGCAGTTGTCATGCTAGAACTGACTCGTCATCGTCAATATGAGAATATCGGAAAAAGCTATATGGAAGTGAGGCGCTCATTTAAAGAAGGGGACAATATATCCTTTCAAGGTGAAGATATTCAGAAAGGAACCGTTCTCGCAAAAAGAGGTAGTTACATTAATCCGGGTATTTCAGCTCTTCTTGCTACATTCGGTTATAGCGAAGTGCCAGTAGCGAAAAAGCCTGTAATTGGACTATTAGCGACTGGGAGTGAACTTCTCGATGTAAATGAAGAACTACAACCCGGAAAAATCCGAAATAGTAATACGTATATGATATCGTCTCAAATTCGAAGAGCAGGTGGAAGAGTAAAATACTTTGGGAAGTTTAGTGACGATTCTAATACGTGCTACGAAGCAGTGAAAAGAGCATTAAGCGAAGTTGATATGCTAATTACAACTGGTGGTGTTTCGGTAGGTGACTATGACTATTTACCAGCGATATACGAAAAGTTAGGCGCGTCAGTTCTTTTTAATAAAGTAGCCATGCGGCCGGGTAGCGTCACAACAGTAGCGCAATTAAACGGGAAATTGTTATTCGGATTATCAGGTAATCCATCTGCTTGTTACGTAGGTTTTGAGTTATTTGTAAAACCTAGCATTCGTACGTATATGTTTAGCGAAAAACCATATGTAAAACGAGAAAAAGCAATGCTCGGAGAAGATTTTCTAAAACCGAATCCATTTACAAGATTTGTACGAGGTAAGCAGAAGTATAACGAAGGACAACTAATCGCTTATCCATCAGGCTTTGATAAATCTAGTTCCGTTTCTTCATTAGCAGAATCAAACATTTTTATCGTCCTACAAGGCGGAACGAGAGGATATAAGAAAGGGATGTTTGTAGACATTCTTTTATTAGAAGATGACGAAGGTAGTGAATGGCCTTGGACATTCCGTAAAGTGGGGAGAGGTTTTGATGGGACAAGCACGATTTGAAATTGTAGATAATCCGATTGTAGTTCAAGAAGTAACGGATAAAGTAGCAAGACGAGAAGCAGGAGCAATTACAACTTTTATTGGAACGGTTAGAGAATTAACGAAAGGAAAACGAACGTTACATCTTGAGTATGAAGCATATAAACCGATGGCAGTAAAAAAGCTTACTGAAATTGGAGAAGAAATTAAGAAACAGTGGCCGGATGCAAAAATAGCAATCACGCACCGAGTAGGGCGATTAGAAATAATGGATATTGCAGTTGTCATTGCAGTATCGTCACCGCATCGTAAAGCAGCGTACGATGCGAATGAATACGCAATTGAACGTATAAAGAGAATCGTCCCAATTTGGAAAAAAGAATTTTGGGAAGATGGAACGGAGTGGATTGGAGATCAGCTTGAAAATACTCCGTATCCAGAAGGAAAACCAAAGAAAGAAGAATGAGAGAATGATAACAATTTTACTGTTCGCAAATTTACGAGAAGAAGTCGGCTCAGAGAGATTAGCAATAATAGAAAAACGAGAGATGAATGTTTATCAATTGAAAAAATGGCTGAAAGATAACTATCAATTACAGACGCTAGAAAAAGTTATGGTAGCAATTAATGAAGAATTTGTAGCGGACGAAGATATTGTAAAAGCCGGAGATACTGTCGCGTTTATCCCGCCTGTAAGCGGAGGGTAATTTTTTATTCGAGCATTAAATCTTTCATACGTTAAGGAGGACCATTATGAGTGAATTTTCACACTGGAATGAAGAAGGAAGAGCTAAAATGGTTGATATCTCTCAAAAAGATATTTCAACACGTACAGCTGTTGCACAAAGTACAATTTCTTTATCAAATGAACTATTTGAAGCAATTCAAAGTGGTGGATTGAAAAAAGGAGACCCGCTCCAAGTAGCGCAAGTGGCTGGCATAATCGGTGCTAAAAAAACATCGGATATTATCCCTATGTGTCACCCAATATTAATCCAAGGAACAGACTTTACGTTCCATTATGAAAAGAAAACCGATGGCTATGAGTTAATCATACGAGCGACAGTAAAATGTAGTGGGAAAACAGGTGTAGAAATGGAAGCATTAACTGCCGTATCGATTGCCGCCCTTACTTTTTACGATATGTGCAAAGCTGTTGATAAAACGATGGTTATGAAAGAAACATATTTAGTTCAAAAAACGGGTGGGAAAAGCGGAGACTTTTTTCACAAGGTAAAATAATTACAATGGAAGGAATGTGTATGATGATTACTCACGAACAGATTATGAACGCTTTAAGCGATGTAGAAGATCCAGAATTACACAAAAGTATTGTGGAATTAAACATGGTAAGGAATATACAAATTGATGGTACAGAAGTTGGGCTAGAAGTAGTTTTAACAATTCAAGGCTGTCCGTTGAAAGCAAAAATACAACAAGATATTGAAGACTCACTTCGAAACGTTGGGGCATCAAAAGTTTCCGTAACATTTGGCTCAATGACACCGGAAGAACGAGCGTCATTAACAGCGTCTTTAAAGAAAGAAGCTAGAACAGAAACAGGAATGCCTAGTATGCTTCGACCTGATTCAGGTGTGCGTTTTATTACTGTAACGAGCGGAAAAGGAGGAGTTGGTAAATCAACTGTGACGATTAACCTTGCTACTACTTTAGCTCGTATGGGAAAGAAGGTTGGGATTTTAGATGCAGACATATATGGATTTAGCATCCCTGCTATGATGGAAACGAATGAAAAGCCAACAATGATCGATCAAACAGCAATTCCAGTCGTAAGTCACGGTGTTAAAATTATGTCGATGGGATTCTTTACAGATGGTAATAACCCAGTAATGTGGCGAGGACCGATGTTAAACAAATGGATTCAAAACTTCCTTGCGAACACGCACTGGGGAGAACTAGACTATCTTCTTCTCGATTTACCACCTGGAACAGGAGACGTTGCGATAGATGTGGCTGCGATGATTCCGCAAGCGAAGGAAATTATCGTTACAACTCCTCATAGTGTAGCTTCATTTGTCGCTTCTAGAGTAGGAGTAATGGCAAAACATACGAAACACGATATTTTAGGTATCGTTGAAAACATGGCATATTACGAAGAACAAGACGGCTCAAGAAACTATCTCTTCGGAAAAGGCGGCGGTGAAACGTTAGCAGAACAACTGCAAGCAGAAGTAATCGCCCAAATACCGTTTGCGAAGCGTGAAGAAAATAAAGGCTCATGTGTATATGATGAAGACTCACTTGTTGGGGAGATCTTTACTTCTTTAGCTGAGGATATTATTTATTATGAGGACTAGTATATAAAATAAGAGGAGAGATACATAGTGTATGTGTATCTTTCTTTTATCTTTTATGAATTACTTACGGCTGTAGTAAATTAGAAATGTTTTGTGAAACTACATTAAGAACAATTAAATGCGTATTCTTTCTTAGGACTGCCAAATATGCTCTTTTATAAATTGATGTAGTCATTGTTTTAAAGTTATTAAAAGGGTACGAAAACAAAAATGGAATTTTTACTACAGAGGGGGAAAGTAGGGACTGCCTGCTTCTATGCATGGATGTATTTTCTACCTAAGCGATAAAATGGAATTTATCGCTCTTTATCTATATATAAAGAAAAAAGAACTTCTCTATAAATAGAGAGGTTCTTTCATGAAACTAACTCAAATGGTTTATTGTAATAATTTAGAAACCATTTGAGGAGTTTGGTTTGCTTGAGAAAGCATACTAATACCAGCTTCGTTCAAGATTTTGAACTTAGTCATTTCAGACATTTCTTTCGCCATGTCAGCGTCTTCAATTTGAGAAGCAGAAGATGCCATGTTAGAAGCTTGGTTATTTAAGCTTTCTACGTTAAAGTCTAAACGATTTAATGTAGCACCTAAATCAGCACGGCTACCTGCGATAGATGCGATCATGCCATCGATAGCTTTAATTGCTTCGTTAGCATTATTGATAGCAGCAGTATCACCTTCAGTACCAGCTGTTCCATCAGCGCCTGCGTTTGTTGCTGAGATAGAAATTTGGCTAAGTTTCTTACTATTACCTTCTAAATTAGCGCTGGTAACATTTGCTAGTGTGATATCGATAGTGCCGTTAATAGCAGGTTTTGGAGTTTCAATACCCCCTTCATCAGATGTACCCTCATCAGCTAATGCTGGAGCTGAAGTTGCTGCTTGTCCATCATCATAACTATGAATTTTAACAGATCCATTATCACCATTTAATAATGTTTTTCCGTTAAATTGAGTGTTAGTTGCAATGTAATCAATTTGATCTCTTAATGCAGAAAATTCTTTTTCTAGTGCACCACGGTTTTCGTTTGTGTTTGTACCGTTGGCAGATTGAACTGCTAGGTCACGCATACGAAGTAAGATGTTTGATACAGAGTTCATTGCTGAATCAGCTGTACGAATCATAGAAATACCGTCTTGTGTATTACGAGATGCAACACCTAATCCGTTTTCTTTTGCGCGCATACGAGTTGCGATAGCAAGTCCTGCTGCATCGTCAGCTGCACTGTTAATACGTTTACCGCTTGATAAGCGATTCATAGAAACGTTCATTTTGTCTTGGTTTTGGCGCATGTATTCTTGCGTACGCATGCTATTAATGTTTGTATTAATTCTCATGGTAAGAACCCCCATTTTTTATATTGATTTTTCTGCCAATTTAAAAATTCAAATATACGAAAAAATCGATTTCGAATTCATTGTAAGTCCTGCTATATCAAGTGTCAACTGAAAATTTGAATTAATAAATATAAAAAAATAAAATTTTAACAATTTAGTTGTTTTTTTATTACAAAGGATTATTGCAAATTTTTTAAAAAAACTCTAATATTATATTATCTTTATTTATCGAAAAAGTGATGTTATGGTAGTTGGAAATATTGTAAAAGAAGTTCTTGTGTATAAAAAAGGACTAATTCAGCAAAAGTTAAGTAGTCCGCAGGCGTTCGTTAGTAGTCGTTTTCAAGATCAATTGCAGAGTGAACCTGCGAAGGAGACGAAGGTTACTCCACAAGCGGAAAAAGTAGAGGCTATGAACCAGTCGGTACAATCTACGAAAATAGAAACGGTTGTTAATAAGCGATAGAGCCTATTAAAGCAGAGGAAACGAGTAAGCTTGAGGAGACGGAGAAAGCTGAAACGAAGAAAGTGGATGAAGTGCAAATCGCACAAAAAGAGTTTAAGCGACGTTTCTCAGAAACGAAAAATGAGTCTGCTGATACGTGGGGATTAACGAAAAAGTATAATATTCAAAAGATACGTTATTCAAATGAAGGTAAGTATGAGGATATTATTGATCGCGCTAGTCGTACATATGGAATTCCGAAAACGTTAATTCAAAAAATGATTGAAGTAGAGTCTAATTTTAATCCGAAAACGGTGTCACATGCAGGAGCGATGGGGCTGATGCAGCTTATGCCAGCAAATGTGAAAGAGATGGGTATAAAAAATCCATTTTCACCAGCTGAAAGTATTGACGGTGGTGTGAAAGAGTTAAGCGGTTATTTAAAGAAAAATAACGGTGATCTCATACTAGCACTTGCTTCTTATAATGCTGGTCCTGGTAATGTGAGAAAGTACGGAGGCGTACCACCATTTAAAGAAACGCAAGGATATATAAAGAAAATATTGAATATAGACGTTTCGAAATAAGAAATTTCATTTATATAAAGTGAAACTTTAATCAGTGTTTTGTTCATCCACCACTGATTATTAGCCTTCACCAATCGGGCTTTTATGGGCAGTGGATCCCCCACCTAACTTCTTTGCTTTCGCTGAATTTTGGGGGAGGGGTCTTACTGCCCGCAAATAGCGGGATAAATAGAGAATATGAAATGTTCGTGAACATGATATGGGAGTTGGCTAGATTTGAAATTACAAGATGATATTCCGTTAACGATTTATTTTGAAATTGGAAATACGAAAAAGAAAATTGAAGATCTGCTTCATATTACGAAAGGTACATTGTATCGTCTTGAAAATTCAACGAAAAATACGGTGCTTATTATGCTTGAGAATGAAGATATTGGAACCGGAAAGATTTTGACGAAGAATGGAAAAATGTACGTTGAAATTGTTGAATTGAAAAGGTAGGGAAGGGGATTTTCATGAGTGGCGATAAATTAAGCCAAGAGCAAATTGATGCCCTGCTGAAGGCGGTAAATGAAGGCGAGGAAATGCCAGCTTTCGCACAAGAAGCAGGGAAACAAGATAAATTTCAAGAGTACGATTTTAATAGACCGGAGAAGTTTGGTGTTGAGCATTTACGTAGTTTGCAAGCGATTGCGTCGACTTTTGGAAAACAGACGTCACAGACGTTTTCAGCTCGTATGCGTATTCCGATTGAACTAGAGCCGTCGACTGTTGAGCAAGTTCCGTTTACGAGTGAGTATGTGGAGAAAATGCCGAAAGATTACTATTTATATTGCGTTATTGATCTCGGCCTTCCAGAGCTTGGAGAAATCGTAATTGAAATTGATTTAGCGTTCGTTATTTATATTCATGAATGCTGGCTTGGCGGGGATAGTAAGCGTAATTTTACGATGCGTCGACCGTTAACTGCGTTTGAGTTTTTAACGCTTGATAATATATTTGCTCTTCTTTGTAAAAATTTACAACAATCATTTGAAAGCGTTGTTGCGATAAAGCCGAAATTTGTAACGACGGAGACAGACCCAAATGCGCTGAAGATTACAACAGCGAGCGATATTATTTCATTACTGAACGTAAATATGAAAACAGATTTTTGGAATACGACAGTTCGTATCGGGATTCCATTCTTATCTGTTGAAGAAATTATGGATAAGTTAACGTCTGAAAATATTGTCGAAAATTCTTCGGATAAGCGTAAAAAGTATACATCTGAAGTAGAAGTGAAAGTAAATCAAGTGTATAAGCCTGTACACGTTGCGATTGGTGAGCAGAAGATGACAATGGGCGAGATTGAGCAAATTGAAGAAGGTGATATAATTCCGCTCCATACGAAAGTAACAGACCAACTACGTGGTTATGTAGATGGAAAACATAAATTTAATTGTTTTATCGGGAAAGATGGAACGCGTAAGGCGCTCCTATTTAAAAGTTTTATAGAGTAGGAGGATCCATATGAAACATGAAGTATTTCCTGTGTCACTAATGGGGTTGGAAGAATTTGCAAGGGATCGAAATGAAGCGGGGAAGGCACATATTGATACCGTTTCAGATATTTCGATTGAACTTGGAGTGAAACTGGGGAAGTCATCTATTGCGCTTGGTGATGTGAAGCAATTAAAAGTTGGCGATGTTCTTGAAGTAGAGAAAAACTTAGGACATAAAGTAGATGTATATTTAAGCGACATGAAAGTCGGTATTGGTGAAGCGACAGTAATGGATGAGAAGTTCGGCATTATTATTTCTGAAATTGAAGCTGACAAGAAACATGCAGCGCTTATGAAGGTGCAAAATCAAATGCAGGATAAAGAGTAGAGGAGGAGTCATATGTCGTATATGACGACCTTATTTCAAGTCGTTTTACTGTTTGGTGCGCTCGGCTACGGTGCGTATTATATGACGAAAAAGACGCGCAAACAGCAGTTTTTTAAGCAAGGTGAAAATGGCCATATTCAAGTGAAAGACGGCGTTTTTTTAAATCATCAAACGAGTGCCTTTTTGTTTGAAGTGGACGGGAAGCAAGTGTTTACTGTTATAAGTAATAACGGTGTACAATCTGTGCAATTAACAGGGACAGGAAATCAGTTTCAACAAGCACTAGAAGACGCGGTGAAGAGTGAAACGAAAAAAGTAGAGGATCCATCATGAAAATAAAGAAACAGTTATCGTTATTTGTCGTTATTTTCGCATTTTACTTATTTTATGATCGTTCTTGGGATTACTCGTCAAGGACTTGGGGTTATGAATTTACCACCAAACCAAGTGCTTGTTGGACTTGCTTTATTTTTATCACTATTTACGATGCAACCGGTGTTAGGTCAGTTAAAGAGTGATGTGTGGGACCCAATGACGAAAGAAAAAATAACAGTAAGTCAAGCTGCGGAGACGACAGCTCCGATTATGAAAGATTACATGGCGAAGCATACATATAAGCATGATTTAAAAATGATGCTGAAAGTACGCGGTGAAGAGTTGCCGAAAGATTTGAAAGATCTTTCATTATTTACGCTCGTACCATCCTTTACGCTAACGCAAATTCAAAAAGGGTTACTTACAGGGATGTTCATTTATTTAGCATTTGTCTTTATTGATTTAATTATTAGTACACTTTTAATGTACCTTGGGATGATGATGGTACCGCCGATGATTTTAAGTTTACCATTTAAAATACTCGTTTTCGTATATTTAGGTGGATATACAAAAATCGTCGATATTATGTTTAAAACGGTCGCCTGAAGCGTTTGATGCTATGTGATAGGAGTCATATAAATGAATACGTCACCAATTATAGATATTTTTCAAACCTTTTTTTATAAAGGGGTTATGATTTTGATGCCGGTTGCCGGCGTAAATATGATTGTCGTTATTATTATCGCTGTCATTATGGCGATGATGCAAATTCAAGAACAAACGCTGACGTTTTTACCGAAAATGGCGAGTATTGTACTCGTTATTATCATTTTAGGTCCGTGGATGTTTCAAGAGTTAACGACGCTTATTTTAGATTTATTTGATAAAATTCCATCGCTATTGCGTTCGTA
>Ga0209130_1000515_pt1 | contig 38969 bp, 41 predicted proteins | sample AraplaMF_Cvi_mLB_FD_184264 | JGI IMG/M metagenome (GOLD analysis project Ga0209130, IMG submission 184264) | Arabidopsis root microbial communities from the University of North Carolina, USA - plate scrape MF_Cvi_mLB (SPAdes) (version 2) | ecosystem: Host-associated > Plants > Roots > Endosphere...
GATTTAGTAGTATTTCGATTTCTGATTTCAGAGAGCTGGTGGTCGGTGCGAACCAGTACAGAGCGATTTATGAATTACCCCCTGGAGCTTCTTTTGCGAAACGTAAGGAGTAGTGAAAGACGGTTATAGACCGTTATGTCTAAAGAGTGGTGAAACGACACTGTTTCACAATTTAGGGTGGTACCGCGAATTTTTCGTCCCTGCATATATTGCAGGGGCGTTTTTATTTTATTAGCGCATATCATATGACCCTTTATTTTGTGATACATTCATTTCACAAGCTAGGGTGGTACCGCGATTTCTTCGTCCCTGCATAATTATATGCAGGGACGTTTTTTTATTCCAATCTTTGTTAAGCGATTATCCTAAAAATTTGAAATAGGAGAGATACAAAGCTTGATAAATCCCGATTATTTATACTTTATGATGAAAAACAATTACCGGTAATTTGTCACAAAATTCTAAATTTTAGAAGGAAATATACAATATTGGCGAATTTTATATAAAAAAGATCTATTTTAGATTACTTAGGAGGGAAAAACAATGGTTTCAAAAATTGAATCTGTTCTTTTAACATTATTTATCTTTTTCTGTATTGGCTTTAGTGTTATCCAATTAGAAGTTTCACCACACATCCCAATTTTATTTGGTATCGTTCTTTTATTAGCATTTGGATTTATGAAAAAAATCTCTTGGTCTACTATGGAAAAAGGGATGATCAGTAGTATTTCAGCTGGTATTCCATCTATTTTTATTTTCTTACTTGTAGGCGTATTAATTAGTGTTTGGATCGCTGCTGGAACAATTCCAACCTTAATGGTATACGGCTTCCAGCTTGTATCTCCTAAAATTTTCGTCCCAACTGTGTTTGTTGTTTGTGCAATCGTTGGAACAAGTATTGGTAGTGCATTTACAACTGCTGCAACTGTAGGACTTGCCTTTATGGGAATGGGCACTGCCCTTGGATACGACCCAGCTCTTATCGCTGGTGCAATTATTTCTGGTGCATTCTTTGGAGACAAAATGTCCCCTTTATCTGACACAACAAACTTAGCTCCTGCTGTAACGGGTGTAGATTTATTTGAACATATTCGTAACATGCTTTGGACAACAGTTCCTGCTTTCATTATTGCTTTTGTCACATTTTTCATTTTAGGAAGTGGCACTGGGGGAGACGTTGATTTCTCAAATTTTATTAATACGCTAGAAAAAAACGCAACAATTTCTATCGTTACACTGATTCCAATTTTATTACTATTTTTATTCGCATTTAAAAAAGTTCCAGCAGTTCCAACATTACTTGCTGGAATCGTAGTAGGGATCATTATTCTCTTTATTTTTAAACCTAGTACTTCTTTAGCTGATTTAATGAAAATTATGCAAGACGGTTACGTTTCTAAAACTGGTATAAAAGATATTGATAGCTTATTATCTCGCGGTGGTTTACAAAGTATGATGATGTCAATTGCTCTTATTTTCCTAGCTCTTTGTATGGGAGGATTATTACAAGGAATGGGTATCATCACGCAGCTAATGAATATCATCTCTAGCTTTGTAAAAACTAGTACACGCTTAATTATTTCTACTGCTTCAACTGCAATTGGTGTAAACTTCTTACTTGGTGAGCAGTACTTATCCATCGTTTTAACAGGACAAGCATTTGCTAACAAGTACGATGAAGTCGGTTTAGAACGTCGTAATTTATCACGAGTATTAGAAGATGCAGGTACAGTGATTAATCCGCTCGTACCGTGGGGCGTAAGTGGTGTGTTCTTAACAAACGTCCTTAGCGTTCCAACAATCGATTATGTTCCATACGCAATCTTCTGTTTAGCTTGTCCAGTCGTAACTATTATTGTTGGATTTACTGGATTCGGTCTTTCTTGGAAAAAAGAAAAAGCAGTAACAGTTTCATAATATAAACATAAAAAAGGATTACCGTAATTGGTAATCCTTTTTTTGTACAATACTTTACTATCTATTTGCTTTCTTTCTTCTAAATAACATAAGTAAACCTGCTCCTACAAACGCAAGACCCGCTCCAATTGTAGAAACAACACTTGTACCTGTTTTCGGTAAATCACGTTCTTCTTTATTTTCACTTACAGCTGTTGTTTCTTTTGAGTTTTGATTATCCGTTGTAGTTTGTCCAGATCCTGCATTATTTCCATCTTGTTTTGGTTCATTTCCATTATTACTTTCACCTGTTGGTGGTGTCGTTGGATTCTCTCCGTTATTGCCTTCACCCGTTGGCGGTGTTGTTGGATTCTCTCCGTTATTGCCTTCACCTGTTGGTGGCGTCGTTGGATTCTCTCCACCAGTTTCCTTATCATCATTCTTCTTCGTTATATCAATTGCATATTTAGCAAATTCATTTTCAGATGGTCCAACATATGATATTTTTCCATCTGTCTTTATATACTTTTGTGCATTTGGTGAAGAATCAAATGTCGTATTTAATTTATCTGCAATAATCGGTTTAAACGCCCAATTTTGATCTGCTGTTGGATTAATAACTGGTGTTTCTTGCATGTACTTCACAATAATTTGACGTGTTTCATCTTGCGATTGGTATACAACTTCACCTTTACTTACACCAGGGAACGTTTGGCTACTTCCACGATAGTTATTTGTAGCTACAATGAACTCTTGATTGTCAGCTACAGGCTTACCTTCATACGTCATATTTACAATACGATTCGTATTTCCATTTACAACTTTACCATCTTTATCGTATTTCGCTGGTTGCGTTACGTCAATTTCGTATTTTAATCCATCTAAAACATCAAAATTATATGTAGGATAGCCTATATTTACTAGTGGCTGTTCTTCTGTTTTCTTTGAATCAATTTGATTAAATTGACCAGCAGACATTTCAAGCCATTCTTTCACTTGTGCACCACTTACTTTTACAGCATATAATGTATTTGGATATACATATAAATCCGCTACGTTTTTAATTGCTAACGTTCCAGCTGGAATATCAGTATAATATGTAGCACCGTTTCGGCCACCCGCTTTAAATGGTGCTCCTGCAGATAATACTGGAATTCCTTTATATTTACTATATTGTCCGTTTTCAGCAAATAGCTTTTCTACATACCATTTTTGTGCATTTGTCACTAGTTGTACAGAAGGATCATCTTGTACTAATGAAAAATAACTATTAATTGGTGCTGTCGTTTTACCTACAGCTGTATTCACATAATCAATTGTCGCTTGATGATCATCTTTAATTTCATTAACTAGTTTTTGATCTGATTGTACTAATGGGTTTCCTTTACTATCAGCAATCGGACGAAGTTGCGGCTTAGACTGATCTTTTTGCACTTCCCATTTTCCGTTTACCTTTTTCAATTGCATATCAATAATACCTAAGTTACTACCAAAAACACCAGGCATTACAACTGGAACACCATTAAATACATCCTTCACTTCAGTATGTGAATGTCCCATTAATACTGCATCTACACCAGGAACCTCTGTTAAATAATACGACGCGTTTTCCATGCCAACGTTATATCCACTCTTATCAACACCTGAATGAGCTAGCGCAACGATAACGTCTGCACCTTCTTCTTTCATTTTCGGCACCATTTTCTTCGCTGTTTCAACAATATCTTTCGCCTTTACTTTTCCTTCTAAATTTGCTTTATCCCAGTTCATAACTTGAGGTGGAACAAATCCCATTACACCAATTTTCACCTTTTGCTTTTGACCCGCTTCATCTTCTACTTCTTTTTCAATAATATGATATGGTTTAAAGTAATTTTGGTCATTCTCTTCATTATTATCTTTATCGTCTTTATAGACGTTCGAGTTAATAACCGGGAACTGCGTTTTACTAATTACTTTGTTTAAATAGTCTAAACCATAGTTAAATTCATGATTCCCAAGAGAGATGACGTCATACTTCATTAAATTCATTAAACGATATAATGGATGTACATAACTAGGATCAACAGGATTTTTCGGGTCATTTATTTTATTCGCTACGTAATCTCCAAGCGGTGTCCCTTGTAATGCATCCCCATCATCAAATAGGACAGAGTTCTTCGCTTCTTCACGCGCTTTATTAACAAGTGTTGCAGTTTGCACAAGACCTACTTTATTATCTGTTTTCGTTTGATAATAATCATAATTCATTAAGTTAACGTGAATATCTGATGTTTCTAAAATTCGTAAGTTAACTGTACTCTCCCCAGCTTTTTCCTCTGCTTGAGCTATTGTCGGCAACACTTGCGGTGCTATAACGCCAATAGCAAGTGTTGCTCCAGCTAGCATTTTTTTTGACTTCTTCACAAAAAATCCCCCTTATACAATTACCCCAAAATAATGAAGTGAATCTCAATCAGTCTCTAACCACATACCTTTTTTCTTCTATTAGAGCGATGATCTTCACCTTATCTGACATTATCATATCTAAAGTACTTTCATATCGTCAATATTTTTTGACATACTTCTACAAATTTTCTGTAAAGTTATTGTAAAGTTTTCATAAACATATACTATGCCCTTACATTGCTTCTACTGATGAATATGATACAATTACCAATTACAAGGAGGGTGAATTTATGAAAAAAGTCATCTTAACAATTGTTTGTCTCCTCCTTCTAATCATTTCTTATTCTAATTTTGAAAAGAACGATGAGACAAAACAAAAAGAAAATGAAAGAAAAACAGAAAAAACATCTGCTCCCAGTTGGATTGATAAGCAAACGAATGACTCCTTTTATCACCTCGTATTAGGTGATTCACTCGCAAAAGGATATGGCTCAACACAAGGGGGATTTGCCGAATTAGCCTCTAGACAACTAGAAGGACAAATTCACAAACCAATTACGGTAGAAAACCTCGGTGTAAATGGTCTCACTACAGATCGTCTCGTTAAAAGAGTCCAGTCAGAAGAAGTTCAACAAAAGATTAGGGAAGCAAATATAATTACTATTAGTATTGGAGGAAATAATTTATTCCGCTTAAATCGTGATATAGGTGTTATAGATGGTATTAAAATGTTAAATAAAGAAAAAGCTCGTTTTGAAACGGATGTAAAAAATATTGTAAAGACCGTTCGAGATCAAAATCCGAATGCTTTACTCATTCTATCTGAACTCTATAACCCTTTACAACTAGATGACTCCATCTCAAGTTATGCAGATATGTTTTTAGATAGTTGGAATGATTCTGTTTATTCTATTTCAAAAGCAAATCAACCGTCGATCGTTTTACCAATTCGCAAATTAATATCAAATGATAAAAAAGAGTTACTATTTGACCAAGTACACCCAAACGATAACGGTTATGCAATTATTGCGAATACATTTACAAAACAAGTGTTATCCTACAAATATTAAGGTGACCGTGAAACAATTCTATTTTTATACCTTGTCTTTTTTGTTACAATGATAGTGGAAGGGGGCCGTTGTATGGAATCACGCGAGTGGGAACGTATTGTTGATCATCTTCTTTCGCTAGTGCCTCTTTTTTATCGCAAATTTATGCTTCCTGGAGAGTTTTCTTCTCAAAGACATATGCCGCCATCACATACGCAAGTGTTACTGCTTTTGCATGAAAATGGTACATTAGCAGTTTCAGAAATTGGCAAGCGGCTAGCGATTTCACGGCCTAATATGACCCCTCTATTAAACAAACTTATTCAAGAAGAACTAATAGAGCGTCATTATAGCGAAAAAGATCGACGGGTCATTTTAATTTCCCTAACAACTGAAGGGAAATTGCTAGTAAATCAGTATCAGCAATTCATTTTAGACAAACTAAAAGAAAATTTTCAAACATTATCTGAGGAAGAGCGTGAAAAGCTCATTCATTCTCTTAAAACCATTCAAAATTTAATTTTGAAAACAAACGCATAAAGCTGCTTCTAAATAGAAGCAGCTTTATGATTCATAATAGTTACCGTAGTATACATTTGAATATGGCCATGTCGTTAAATATGGTTTTTGATCTTGCGTAGGTTGTTGTGGTGGTATTTGTGGCAATTGCTGAAATTGTTGCTGTTGATACACTCCAAATTGCTGTCTCATACCATTTACAGGATAATAATTTATATATGGGTATACTTGAGGTACATAGTAATAATACATCCACTCTCTCCCCCTTTTTCTTAAACATATTCAAAGGGGAAAATGAATGTGACATTCTTTATATTTGTACAAGCGGTTCTCTCACTTTTTTCTTTCTGTTCTTCAAACGTAACTTACGATTCTTTTCATATAAATAATGCACAACGAAATATGAAACTACACCGAACACAACTCCTAAAATCGTCATTCCAATTAATACATATACTTCACTCTGTAATAAACTCTTTAACATCGTAAAAATGTGACTTGAAAACAAGTCCGATATCGTAAATGGTTCATGATGTATTTGTTGTACATGAAATGGATAAATCATTTTCCCTAGCGCATACGCAAACGGAAATAAAAATACTGGGAGAAACGATATTTTCCCAATAATATTACCAATGACTGCGGCTGGAAAAGATCCTTTTGCTAACCTGACAATTGGATAAAATATTAAATATACGAGCGATGCCGTATAAATTACCAACATTTCTAAACCAAATCCAATAGCAAACCCTAACGATACTTTCTTTGCTCCTTCTGGTGATCGAAGCAACTTAAAATATTGAAACTTTAATATTCTCCACATCCGCTGAAAAAACGAATATGTTTTCTTAGTTGTTTTCACCCTCATCATCTCTTTAACTATATTTTTATACCTAGTATGCCCTTACATACTCTGAAAAACAAATTTCATTTTCTCTTTTATTATAAATGATATCAAAATGGTTAACCAAATATACATATGACATTTCAATATAAAAAAGTAAACCTCCAATTGTTATTCATTTCTAACAATTGGAGGTTTGCTTCAGTTAGGCGGCTTTTTTCTTATTTATTCTCCTAATATTTGTCCCATGTCATTTATTTTTATATCAAACGAAAAAAGCACTTGTTGCCTTTAATCGACAACCCAGTGCTTTAAGTTCATCTGTTTTTAAATAGTATAGATTTTCAAGTTTTGTAGTAACAGTTTAACAGCCTTTATATGTCATGACAACTACTACGTTAAAACTTACGAGTTTGTACGAGTTCATTAGTTTTATATCCATTCCATGTGTTTATATTCATCATCCAGTAAAATGTCATCTCGCCTAAGCTCGTACTTCGTTTTTCTATTCTATCATTGCACTAAGTACTCCATGATGGTACAACCATCATGGAGTATGTACTTTTTAATAGCTTATTCTTTCCACTCCAATAATAAATTCTTTTCTGTTAGCTTAGCCCTATGTACTTATATGTCCTTCCAACTTTAAACATTAGATGCTCTTAATTACCTCATTAACAGATTCACTAAACATATCAGGGTCTTCATTTTTTATATCAATCAATAATTCTTTAATACTAATCGTAATTGATGGATCAAATCCCGAAAGTACTTTTCCATATGCTAATCTTACTTGAGGGTGATTAAGAATTCTATAATGTAAAATTTCTACCCATTCTTTAGCTGAGTTAATCATCTTCGGAAAAGCTTTAGCAATACATACAAGTCCTTCTTCTATGTTATTTTTATATAAGCTCTCTATTCCATGAATCAAACCAAACAGAACCTCAAATTGCTCAGTCTCATCATCCAGAACTAAACATAAATCTGTAATAACAGAGACTTCGTTATACGCTATTACTTCCATTAATGACTCATTAAAATCTCGTATCTCATTCTCACTTTCTAATAAACGATTATCGTATAATCTTTTTAAATGACTCTTTATATCCAAAGATAATCGTCCTTTCCATGTTTTATTTATCAAATAAATGCGGATACAGCTCTTTGTTTCTTTTAATAACTCCTCGTAAACCTTCTCTTATATCGTCAGTATATAAACCAGCTTTTATATAATTTCTTCGCGCATCCAAGATATCATGAGATAAGGTATCACGAAAGCTAAGGTTTAAATACGCCTTCGATTTTTCTCCTGATAGACCATATGTATATGTTTCACCATGTCTCCCACCAGTTCCAGGATGAGGTTGTTCCATATTCATACTCACATCATCATTCCTTTTTATACCAGCTTGTTTCATTTTCTCTGCAGAAGGCATATGATGTGGAGTAATATTATCAAAAGCAGTCCCTTGTTTCACAAGTTGTTTATAGGTTCCAACTTTTCCTTCATTAGTCAACAGAGCTTTATCCGCACCATTAACTCCATTGACTTTCTCCACAGGTACTTTTTTAGCCTTATTCACAGCCTCAGTAGCCTTAGCAGTCATTTTGACCCCTTTTCCTACTTTAGCTATCTTTCCAAAAGGTGTAAGCCCTGCTACTGCCATTCCTCCTGCAAATACTCTATCCAAAGTAGATAGTTTTTCGCCAGTAGATGGATCAATACCATTCCAAGCACGACGAATATCATACTCACCACTTATTTCACCAACTATATCCCTAGCAAGTTTTTCACCATCAAAATCCTCTTTTTCTGATGATAGTGGTCCACACATCGCCCCTTGTTCCATTGTAACATCTTGATTATCTGTATTACGTAATTTTTCGACAATTCATTTCAAATCTTCTTCTTCTTTTACAAGTGAATGAATAGATGTAAAAGCTTTTGGTCTCGCATCATTGAACATTTTAATGAACTGTTAATTGGAGGCACCAATCCACTGAAAACACAATTGATCTATTTCTTTACATAAATTATTATGTATAGATTCTAATGCGATTCGGGTATTACTTGCATGATTCGCAACTTCTTCTAGCATTTCAGGTGTTATTTTAATTTGAACCAGTTTTTCCTCCCCCTCCCAATTAAAATTATGAGATAAAAAGAAAAAAATATAAATACAGATTTTTCAGACCTATCAAAAATCTTCATATAACATAAAACCTACTTAACAGCAAATAAATCCTATGTGTATGTGAAGTAAAAGAAAGAGCCTTCCTAGTGAACTGGACCCAAAAAGTTAGACAAAAAATTAACCAACTGTTTCTCTATTATATGTCCCTTTTCTGTCCATATAATTAAGCACTTTCTGTTTATACTGAAGGGAATACCTTTTTTCATTTACCTTTTCTTCTAGTAAGAATTTAGACATAAAAAAATACACCTCCAATTGTTATTCGTGTCTAACAATTGGAGGTGTACATCATTTAGGAAGGCTCTTCTACATTTTTAAATAAACTTACTAACAATGCTTTTTGCGCATGTAATCGATTACCAGCTTGCTCAAATACGATAGACTGTGGTCCATCTATAATTTCTCCTGTTACTTCTTCTTCACGATGGGCAGGTAAACAGTGTAAGAAACGATATGTTTGCTTCGCATGCATAACAAGTTCTTTATTGATTTGATAAGGTTGAAATAAAGTATATTTCTCTTCTTCTCCATCTTGTCCCATACTCATCCAAACGTCAGTATAAATGAAATCTGCTTCACTCACCGTTAATTCAGGATCATGCAAAACTTCAATTTCAGCTCCTGTTTCCTTGGCAATCGCTAACGCTTTTTTTACAATCTCTTCATTCGGTTCATACCCTACAGGCGTTGCAACAGTCATATGCATTCCGACTTTCGCACTCGCTAACAACAATGAATGACATACATTATTTCCGTCACCTACGTAAGCCAATTTAATTCCTTTAAATGTATTTGTTTCTTCATAAATCGTCATTAAATCTGCCAACGCTTGACAAGGGTGATGATCATCCGTTAATCCATTAATAACAGGTATGCTCGATTCTTTTGCAAGCTCTTCTACATCGGCATGTGAGAATGTACGTATCATGATCCCGTCGATATAATGAGATAATACTTTTGCAGTATCTGAAACGGTTTCTCCTCTTCCAATTTGCATCTCTTTTCCACTTAAAAACATACCATGTCCTCCGAGCTGTACCATTCCTGCTTCAAAAGATACGCGAGTACGCGTTGAATGTTTATCAAAGATAAGCCCTAATATTTTGCCTTGTAATAAAGGCTCCTGCTTATTCTTTTTTAAATATATGGCGAACTCAATTAAAGAAATAATTTCTTCTTGCGTCAATTCTTCTAGTGTTAAAAGATCTTTCGTATTTAATTTCGGTACTTGTACAGTTGACATGAAACTTCCCCCTTATATGATTGATACGTTTTTTGTACAAACTACTTTTTTTATCATATATACTGCCTGTTCTAACTCTTCATTCGTTACAATAAGCGGTGGTAATAGTCTTATAACATTAGGCCCTGCTTGTAATACGAGAAGTCCCTCTTTTTCTAGTTGTTCTATAAAACTTGCAACTTCATGCGTACATTCAATTCCAATCATAAGCCCCTTACCACGTATATTTTGAATACATTCGACATGTCGTAATTCTTCTCGCAACTTCTCTAATACGTACTCGCCCTTTTTTTGTACTTCTTTTAAAAACGATGGTCGTTTACTTACTTGCAATACTTCTTTCGCTGCAGCCATTGCAACATAATTTCCGCCAAACGTTGAGCCGTGTGATCCTGCAGTAAATGATGGTCCAAGTTCTTTCCTACCAATCATCGCTCCAACTGGAATGCCATTTCCAAGCGCTTTAGCGGTAGTAACGATATGAGGATTTATTCCCATTTGTTCGTAAGCAAATAATGTCCCTGTTCTTCCGATCCCTGTTTGTACTTCGTCTATAATAAATAAGGAGCCAAACTTATTACATAATGTTTCAATTGCTTTCAAAAAAGATAGAGCAGCAGGTATGACCCCTCCCTCTCCTTGAACAACTTCTACCATTACCGCCGCAACTTCTTCATTCATTACTTCCTCTAATGCCTTTATATCGTTAAAAGGGATATGTAAAAAAGACGGAAGTAGTGGACCAAATCCTTCTTTCACTTTATTTTGCCCCGTCGCACTCATCGTTCCGAATGTTCTACCGTGAAAAGACTGCAGACATGTTACGACGAGAGATTTTCCAGTATGCTTACGGGCTAGCTTCAAAGCTGCTTCATTCGCTTCTGCCCCGCTATTACAGAAAAAAACATAATCTAATGCTATATTTTCTGTTAATAATGACGCGACTTCTTCTTGTAAGCTGTTTGTAAACAGGTTAGATATATGCCATATATCATTAAGTTGCTCTTGTACAGCTTTCATCACTGTAGGGTGACAATGTCCTAAATTACATACTCCAATACCTGAAGTGAAATCTAAATATTGCTTACCATTTGTATCAATAACTTTCGTTCCCTTTCCCTTTACAAACTCAATAGTTCTTCTCCCATACGTTTGAAAAAGGTGACTTGTCATACGATACTCACTCCTTTCGTTACTGTCGTTCCGATACGCTCTCCCGTAACTTCAGTAAAATCTTTTGTACCGTTCACAATACTTATCTTTTGCACTCCCATTTTTAATGACGCTAGTGCCGCCTGTACTTTCGGAATCATCCCGCCTGTAATAACCCCTTTTTCAATAAAAGTATCAATTTCAAATTCGTCCGTTTTCTTTACTAATTTTCCTTCATGTACTATTCCATCTACATCTGTAATAAAAATAAGTTCTTTTGCGGATAGCGCGGCCGCAATTCCAGCTGCGGCGGTATCCGCATTTATGTTATAAATCTCATTATCATGTATGCCGACTGGAGCAATAACTGGAATATAATTCATATTTATTAATCCTTTTAGTAAGGCTGTTTCGACATAACTTACTTCTCCCACATATCCTATCTCCTCGCTGACAGGTTGAACTTGAAGTAAATTGCCGTCACATCCTGAGCAACCTACCGCAAGTAAATTATGCTTTTGTAAATTCATTACGAGTTTTTTATTCGTACTTCCGCATAGCACCATTTGAACAATATCCATAACTTCTTTTGGTGTTACTCGTAACCCATCTCTTTTTTCTACTTTGATGTTACAATCTATTAATTTGGCATCAATTTCTGGACCACCACCATGAACAATCACTACCTTATACTTTTGTTGCAATTTCTTTATACAATCAAAAAACAGATCATTTAATTGATTCAACATACTACCGCCGCATTTCACTACAATATAATCGCTCATCTTCCCTCTCCTTATGTACGATAACAAGCGTTTATTTTCACATATTCATAGCTTAAGTCACAGCCCCAAGCTGATCCTGTTTCTTCTCCTAAATGTAAATAAACATCAATAATAATTTCATGTTCTTGTAATCTCTTTTTCATTTCCTCTTCAGAAAATGTTTGAGGCTCACTATTTTTTAATACCGAGATAGATTGAAGAGTAATATCAATTGCATTTGGATTAATAGCTACTTCACTTTGTCCAATACTACTAATAATTCGCCCCCAATTTGGGTCCTCACCATGTATTGCTGTTTTCACAAGACTCGAACCGACTATTTGCTTTGCGATTTTCTTTGCCTCTTCATTCGTTTGAGCTCCTAGCACATTTACTTCTATTAACTTCGTAGCGCCTTCACCATCTTGTGCAATTTTTTTGGCTAAATCTTCACATACCTTCTGTAAAGCAAATACGAAAGTTTCCCACTCTGTATGTTCCATATTGATTGGTTTCGTTTCTGATAATCCACTTGCCATAGCGATGACCATATCATTCGTAGAAGTATCTCCATCCACCGTAATTTGATTAAATGTATGATTCGTTATTTGTGATAATGCTGTTTGCAATACGTCACGCTCTATATTGGCATCTGTTGTAATAAAACTAAGCATCGTTGCCATATTCGGATGAATCATGCCTGAACCTTTAGCAACACCAGCAATGGTCACTTCTTTTCCATCAATAATCATCTCATAGCAAGTTTCTTTCGTTATACGATCCGTCGTTAAAATCGCTTCAGAAAAAGAATGTGCTTCACTTACTTCCTTTGTCGGTATAAGAGTTGCAACTCCTTTTCGGATTATATCCATCGGTAAAGGAACACCAATTACACCCGTTGAAGCCACTGCAACGTAGTTTTCTTTCACTCCAAAATGTTCCGCCCCTAATGCACGCATCTCGTATGCATCTTGTAATCCTTTCATTCCTGTACAAGCATTTGCATTTCCACTATTGACGATAATTGCTTGCAATTTCCCCTCAGCTGCTATACTGTCTTTCGTTACTTGCAGCGGGGCTGCTTGTATTTGATTTGTTGTATAAACAGCGGCACATGATGCTGGTACATCACAAACGATTGCACCTAAATCCTTTTTCTCCTTTTTCAAACCATTTGCAGTACCGATTGCCGAAAAGCCTTTCGGCGTTACAATTGAACCATTTTCTAATTTTGTAATAGATTCTACTTTGATCATCACGTCCCCCTTATAGATAAAGCGGCATATGCTGTAAACCCGTTGTTTCTTCTAGTCCCGCTAATAAATTTGCATTTTGAACCGCTTGCCCAGCTGCGCCTTTCATCATATTGTCTATAACAGAAACGACTGTCACTCTTCCTGTTCTTTCATCGTAAGCTATCCCCATATCACAATAATTTGAGCCCCTCACTTCTTTTGGACTTGGAAACTCTCCTTGCGTGCGAATTCGAATAAAAGCCGATTGTTCATACGTTTCTTCATATAATTTTTGAAGTTGTGCTATCTTCATTTCTCGTTTCACTTTCGCATAAAGTGTAACCATAATCCCCCGTGATATCGGTATTAAATGTGTACTAAACGTGATTGGATTCGTTTCCCTATTCCACTCTGCAAGCATTTGCTCAATCTCAGGAACGTGTTGATGCTCATTTACTTTATAAATGTGCAAGTTATCGTATAACTCAGGAAAGTGAGTCATTGTTGTTGGCGTTTTGCCCGCTCCAGATACTCCTGATTTCGCATCAATAATAATCGAATCTTCTTCAATCATGCCGATACGTACTAACGGCGCTATCGCTAATAATGCCGCTGTAGCAAAACATCCTGGGTTTGCAATTAAATCTGCATTTTGAATCTCGGACCTTTTCCATTCACTTAACCCATATACTGCTTTCCTAAGAATTTCTTCCTGTGCAGCTTGCCTTTTATACCACAGTTCATATGACGAGGGATCTATCATACGAAAGTCTCCAGATAGGTCAATTACTTTTAAACCCACCTGTAATAATTTTGGAGTTAACTCTACCGATACTCCTGCCGGGGTTGCTAAAAATACAATTTCCGCGGTCCTTTCTATTGCCTCCACATCAATTTCTTGTAACGTATGGACAAGAACATTTCGAAGATGCGGATATACATTTGTTATACACTCACCAACTTGTGAAAAAGAATGGAGAGATGCTATCGAAAAATATGGATGTTGTTCTAATAACCGAATTAACTCAATGCCTCCATATCCAGTTGCTCCAATAATTGCGACTTTCATAAGCTCCTCCTCATATCGATTCTTTAAATTAAGTATGATTATAATATTGTATATTTATAGAGTCAATTAAATATTTATAAATTTTTAAAACTTAAAAGACTTAATTTTACTAAGAAAACAATATATACGATCTAATTTTTATACAAAAACAATGTATAATAGTATTTTTATTTCACTTCAAGTACAATAAAACAATACATGTATACATACAGGTGGGGAAAAACATGAATGAAAAATTAATTGAGAAAATGATTACAAAAAGTTTTCGGCAATATCAATGTAATCCTGTTTCAAAAGAGGATCAGGAAATGCTAATTAAACATATTCAAACGATGATTCATTCAAATACTGAAATTGATGTATACGAGGCAGTTGAGGATATCGTTTACGATTATGTGACTGGAAAATAAAAAAATAGGAGATTTCCATATGGAAATCTCCTATTTTTTACTTAATGATTTGCCTGCAACACGTTCAAATAAACCTGGGAATAATGCGTAGAGCTTTGGCCCCATTCCCATCCACTTCGGCAAGTTTACTTCACGTTTTTTCGTTTGCATCGCCTTTACGATTTGTTCTGCTACATATGTTGGCTTTAACATGTAACGTCCCATATTTTTCACATATGTACCTGATTGATCGGCTATTTCAAAAAAGTTCGTGTCTATCGGTCCTGGGTTAATTGCTGTTACATACACATTTGTGTTAGATAACTCCATACGCAAACTATTCGTAAATCCTAATACAGCGTGTTTTGTTGCTGCATAAGCACTCGACTTCGGAGTTGCAATTTTTCCAGCCAATGAAGCAATATTAATAATTTGTCCTTCGTTCCTTTTTACCATATAAGGCAATACCGCTTTCGTACAAGCTACTAATCCAAATACATTGACTTGAAACATATCCTTTACTTCATCCATTGAAGCATCTTCAAACGTTTTAAAAATACCAAACCCAGCATTATTTACCAATATATCAATACGTCCTACTTCTTGTAATACCTTTGAAAAAACAGATTGTACTTTCGTTTCTTCACTTACATCTAATACATAGTAATAGCAAGGCGTATTATAAGTTGCTTTAATTTTGTCTGCTAATGCTTGTAGCTTCTCTTCTGTTCGAGCCATTAATACTGGAGTTGCTCCCTGCTCTGCAACTTGCATTGCAACTTGCTCTCCAATTCCACTAGAAGCACCTGTAATGACGATTACTTTGTCCTGTAAACGTCCCGTCATTGCTGTCACCTACTTTGCATAATAAATCAATTGTGGTGAAGACTCATCAATCATCACTTGTTGATTATATGCTAAAAAGTCTAATTGTCCAACAGTTTCTGAGATAGTAAGTGGCAATTGCTCTTTATATAATACCGGAAATAGTTTTACACATACTTCAAATGCTGTCATTGGCTTTTCCTTTAATAGCTCCAGCACTTTAAAAGCACGTGTCTCTTGCTTTTGTAATCTTGTTTCAATAAGTTGTTTCACATTCAGAACATCTTCCCCATGCCCGGATAAAATACGTGAAATATTCATTTCACTTAAACGTTTTAACGTTTGATTATACTGCAACAAAGGATGCGCTCTTTCTGTTTGCCCTTCATATGGTGGTTCTAATATTGGATTTGAAGAAATATGACTAATGAGAGCATCTCCACCAATTAATATTCCATCTGATTCTCTATATAATGAAATATGAGTAGAAGCATGACCTGGGGTTTCAATCACTGTAAATCCAGGTAACGAATCTATACGATCTCCCTCTCTCACGGTATGTGTTAACGACCTATTACAAGAATATTTAAGTGTCTTCGTCGTCAATAATGCCTCACCATTCAAAAATGCTGCTGGAACGCCGAACTGCAAGGCCGTCTCTTTAAAAAATTCATGATACCTCTTTAAAAATTCGGCATTCTGCGTGATCCAAGGTTCATTCCAAGGATGTCCAATAATCTTTACTTTTTCAGAAAATGTATTTAAAAGTCCACAATGATCCGCATGGTGATGCGTAATAACTACCGTTTCAATATCTTCTATCTTATACCCTAATGCACCTAATTGGATTTCTAGTGCCTTCTTTGCTTCTTCTGTATTTGTCCCTGTATCAATTAACGTTAATACTTCTCCCTCAACTAAAAACACATTCACTGTCTCAACTGCAAATGGAACAGGAATCTCCATTCGATGAATCGCCGTCATGCTTAGCCCCCCCTGTCTTTTTCCGGTTCAAAAATGAATACCTCTTCAGTTTACAACTTCCCTATAAATTTGTCATTATTTTCAGATAAAAAGAGGTGTTTTCCATAAAAAAACGAATTTATGTACATTTATAAGTATTTCTAACCAAATTTAAAGGAGGAACATCATGTCTATTCAAAACATTTCCTTTCTCGGTGCAGGCTCTATTGCCGAAGCGATTATTGGTGGTTTATTAAACGCAAATGTTGTTAAAGGGGAACATATCACTGTAAGTAATCGTTCTAATGAGACAAGATTACAGGAGTTACGTAAAACATACGGTGTCAAAGGTACACATAACAAAAAAGAATTACTTGCTGATGCAAATATTCTTTTTCTAGCTATGAAGCCAAAAGATGTCGCAGAAGCGATGATTCCTCTTAAAGAATACATAAATAATGACTTGCTTATTATTTCGTTGTTAGCAGGTGTTTCTACTCATTCAATTAGAAACCTACTTCAAAAAGACGTTCCGATTATTCGTGCGATGCCAAATACATCTGCGGCTATTTTAAAGTCCGCTACTGCTATCTCACCTTCAGAACATACAACGGAAGAACATATTCGCATTGCAACATCGTTATTTGAAACAATCGGTCTCGTCTCTGTTGTAGAGGAAGAAGATATGCATGCTGTCACTGCATTGTCTGGAAGTGGACCAGCTTATATTTATTACGTAGTAGAGGCGATGGAAGACGCCGCAAAAAAAATTGGTTTAAAAGAAGATGTTGCAAAATCACTTATTCTTCAGACGATGATTGGTGCTGCTGAAATGCTAAAAGCAAGCGAAAAACACCCTTCTATTTTGCGAAAAGAAATTACTTCTCCTGGCGGAACTACCGAAGCAGGTATTGAAGTGTTACAGGAGCATAATTTTCAACAAGCATTAATCTCATGTATTACACAAGCAACGAAACGATCACATGATCTTGGAAAAACATTAGAAAAAATAGCAGAAGAAACATAAAAAACGGAGCTCAATTTTATTTGAGCTCCGTTTTTATTTTAATCGTATGCTTCTAGTTATTACTCTTACCAAAAATCTCTTCTTGCAGACGACGACCTGTTGGTGTTGCTGCAAGTCCACCTTCTGCTGTTTCACGAAGTGCTACTGGCATCGTTTGTCCAATTCTAAACATCGCCTCAATAACTTCATCACATGGAATTGTACTAGTTACACCAGCTAATGATAAATCAGCTGAAATCATCGCATTCGCAGCTCCTGCTGCATTACGTTTTACACAAGGTACTTCTACAAGCCCTGCAACAGGATCGCACACTAAACCAAGCATATTCTTTAATGAAATTGCCATCGCTGTAGCTGCTTGATCTGGTGTTCCACCAGCCATCTCAACTGCGGCTGCCGCTGCCATTCCACTTGCTGAACCTACTTCAGCTTGGCAACCTCCTGCAGCGCCGGAAATACAAGCATTATTCGCAACAACCATACCGAAAGCTCCTGCTGTAAATAAAAATTCAATCATTTCTTCGCGTGTCGGCTGTAATTTTTCTTGCAGTGCAAAAAGTACACCTGGCACTGTTCCAGCAGATCCTGCTGTTGGTGTTGCACAAATGATTCCCATCGCCGCATTTACTTCATTTGTTGCGACAGCTTTACTCACTGCGTCCAAAATCGTATCTCCAGATAAGCCTTTTCCACTCTGCATATACGCTTGGACTTTCACAGCATCCCCGCCAGTTAAACCAGTTGGTGATTTTACACCACGAATACCGCGTTCTACTGCTTGTTCCATCACGACTAAATTCTTTTCCATTCCAGCAATTACTTCTTCACGTGTGATACTTCTTGTTTCCATTTCACATTGAATCATAATTTCTGCGATTTTTACATTTTGCTCTTTAGCTTGCGCCACTAGTTCCGCTGCGTTCCGAAACATGGTGTGTCCCCCCTGCAATTAATCCATAATAGTTACTTGACAAATATTTTGTTGCCCATTTATTTCCGCGATTACTTCATCTGCTAATAATTCATCTGTTTCAATGACCATAAGCGCTCTTCTTCCTTTTTCTTTACGAGAAACACTCATTGTACTAATGTTAATCTCATGCTTAGCAAGAATTGAAGCTACAGCTGCGATAGCACCGAAGCGATCATTATTTACAATAAGTAGTGCTGGACTCGTGCCTGTTAATTGAAGATCGAATCCGTTTAATTCTACAACTTCAATTTTACCGCCACCAATTGAGCAAGCAACAACTTCAATTTCCTCTTCACCTTTATACAGACGAATTTTCGCTGTATTTGGATGCGGAGCATTTGCATCTTCTTCAATGAATTCCACTTCAATCCCGCGTTCTTTTGCAATATCTAACGCACTTGGAATACGTAAATCATCTGTTTCAAATCCTAGTATTCCACCGATTAGCGCTACATCCGTACCGTGACCACGGTATGTTTTTGCAAATGAACCATATAATGAAATGCTAACTCTCTCTGGCTCATGACGAAACAACTGACGAGCAACTTGCCCCATTCTTGCCGCGCCTGCTGTATGTGAACTTGATGGGCCGATCATAACTGGACCAATAATATCAAACACTGAGCGATACTTCATCATAACTCCCCCTAAACCTCTATGAAAAAATTATTTTCTACTATTCTATTAAGCTACCGAAACGGTTGTTTTTCCAGTCGTACCACAAATTTGTTCCGTTGTACGAATTGGATAGTTTTTGAATAACAATGAACCAATGTATCTTGAAATAATACCAGTTATAATAATAAATACGAAACTTAGCATTACCTTCATTTAAAAATAATATAAGATAATCCACAATAAAGTCTGGTAGCAATCCAAAGTTTAACACAGAACCCCTTACAAGCATAGCATAAACAAGTGAAACTCCCATTGCTTTCATACCTTTTGGTGCTTTAAAGCTAAAGAGTGAAAAAAGACTTAGTACAAATAATAGTAATATCCTTTTATAATCTCTATGTTGCTCTCTCTCTGCTTAGTCAACTTCACTTGTTACGACAAATGGCTAAAACGCATGTAGCCTACAATAAATTATAATCTGCCCTCATTATAGCTTGTTTTTAATAAAACGCTTACTTTTAATGAATTTTAAAAGTTCTGAATAAAAATCTTTTTTTGCTATTTGTACCACTCGTAAGTCGTCTGACTTATATAACAGTTTTTCTAGATAATCGGTATTATGTATTTTCATCCTATATCTTCACTTCTTTAAAACTTTCTGTGTCATCCAATATAAACATAAAATTATAACAGTTTTATTTTAAAATTTTTTTAGAAATAAAAAATGGCAACCTTTCGTCACCATTTTTTCACAACATTATTATCTTTCTACTGGAAATGATTTTAAATCCGTAGCTATTTCTGTATTAGAAAATAGCTCTCTTGCCTCTTTCAATAATTCCTTATATGTATCTCCTTGATAACGAGAACTAATATGAGTCAATATTAATCGTTTTGCATTTGCCTGAAGTGCAATACTCGCAGCTTGCTTAGATGTGGAATGAAAATAGTCATACGCTTGTTGTTCATCTTCTGCCGCAAAAGTTGCTTCATGAACAAGTACGTCTGCGCCTTGTGCCAGCTCTCTACTCGCTTCACAGTATCTTGTATCACCTAAAATGGTAATAATTCTTCCCTTTTGAGGTGGACCGATAAAATCTTTTCCATTTAGTATCGTACCATTTTCTAACTCAACTACTTCTCCATCTTTTAAACGTTTAAAGAGTGGACCGGGTTTCACACCCATCTCCAGCAATTTATCGACTAAAAGAGCACCTTGTATATCCTTCTCTACAATACGATATCCAAAACATTCAATACCATGTGACAATCTTTTCGTTTCCACATAAAATTCATTATCTTCAAACACAGTACCTTCTTCTGTTATCTCAACAATTTCAAGTGGATATTTTACATGTGTCGTACTTACTGATAATGCTACTTCAATAAATTGTTTAATTCCTTTTGGCCCGTATACTGTTAACGGTGTTGTTCCACCTTGAAACGAACGGCTTCCTAATAAACCTGGCAATCCAAAAATATGATCGCCATGTAAATGCGTAATAAATATTTTTTCAATGCGTCTTGGGCGCACAGATGTATGTAAAATTTGATGCTGAGTCGCTTCACCACAGTCAAATAACCAAGTCTGTCCTCGTTCTTCTAACAATTGCAAAGCAATTGCCGAAACGTTCCTTCCTTTCGAAGGAACACCTGCACCAGTTCCTAAAAATACAAATTCCACTTTCTTTCCTCCAGCTCTTTATATAATCTATCTCTCATCTTACGGAATGTTATTTCAAATGGCAAATTGAATTTGCATAACCAATCATCTAGACAACTATATAACACGAATATTATAAATAAAAAATTTAACAATTGTTCGTGTTTTGTAGTAGAATAATACTATCACATTTCAAGGGAGCGTTTTATTATGAAAGAAGTATTTCGTTTACAAACTGATTTTTCATCTTCATTTGATCGCTGGGTAAGTTCTTTCGTTTCTGATCACCCAGCACAACTAGAGTGGACGACTTTAAAAGAATTAATTCATGAATATACAACATCTCATACAAATGAGACGTTACCAACATATATTTCTTCAGCTTTAACATATTACGCACAACGCGTTTCAACGACAAATAGTTCAGAAATTGTCATTTTTGAAAATGCTACAATTTCATAATCTATAATAAAAAGCACTGTAATCAGTGCTTTTTATTTATGTTCATTAAGTTATTTATTTTCCCACCTTATTTCAAAAAAACTCCTCTTATTTCCTACTATATAGCCATCATAAATCTATTTAATTTTTCAAAAAAAAGATATTGACACTACAAATTTACAGTGCTAACATTCAACATGTAATTGAATATGGTCTCTGTTAGGTGAGGCTCCTGTATAGAGAAACGCTGCTGCCCAAAAATGTCGAGAGACGCCAATGGGTCAACAGGAAAGGTCGGAATGAAGGCCTTTTTTAACGTAGCTGGTTTCAGTACCTATGCTATACAGTGCTAAAACTCAACGAGGGAGAGGTGCGTATGTTTTGTCATACACAAAAACTGTTTTTATCTATGTTTACTAACAGTCTTTGTTGTTGACTCTTTTTGACTACGAATTCAGACCTTTACTCGTTGTGAGTAAAGGTCTTTTTATGTCTTTATGCACCTTACTATGAAACAAACATAGCATATTCAGAAACTACTAATTGTACGGAGGTGAGGAACAGTGACAAGTGATGATTCGGCCCAGATACCCATATGTTTTACGTTAATTTTTCACCATGTAGGTAGGAAAGAAACTGTTCCTCCCAATTTTAAATAGTCGAGTAACAGATTGTTTCCTCCTTCATGAAAAAGGAGGAACTACCAATGTTAAATTTAAACAGACAAGAAACGAAGCATGCTTACAATCGAGATAGCATGCAAACAAATAACAAAGTATTAGTGGAAGTTGCAACACAAGATATAAACTCTGCATTAAAACTTCTAGAAACAACAGAAAATGGACTCTCGAAACAAGAAGCGTCTCGTAGACTTTCTTTATATGGTCCGAACGAAATTGCTCATAATAAATCATTGCCGTGGTACATTCAATTTCTGCTGGCATTTAAAAATCCATTTATTTTTGTTTTATTAGCTCTTGGAGCACTCTCTTTTTTCACAGATGACATACAAGGAACAATTGTCGTATCTGTAATGGTACTGCTAAGTTCAACGATTCGCTTTTCACAAGAATTCCGCTCTCAAAAAGCCGCAGATAAGTTAAAGGCTATGGTTCGAACAACCGCGAGCGTCTTTAGAATAGATGGATTTGTACACGAAACAAAAAACGTAACGAATTTAAATCGAAATTATACAATGGAAATTCCAATTGAAGAACTTGTACCTGGCGATATTATTTCACTTTCAGCCGGTGACATCGTTCCAGCTGATGTGCGTATTTTATCAGCTAAAGATTTATTTGTTAATCAGTCTTCATTAACCGGGGAAGCACTTCCTGTAGAAAAATACGAAAACTGCTACCATACAGAAAATAAGCATATGTTACCGAAAAATATGAAAAAAAATTTCAATCCACTCGATATGGAAAACCTGTGCTTTATGGGTACGAATATTGTAAGCGGTAGCGCAAAAGCTGTTGTCGTTTCAACAAGTACCGATACGTATTTCGGCTCTTTAGCGAATAAAGTAATTGGAAAGCGCACAGAAACAAGCTTTGATAAAGGTGTAAACAAAGTAAGCTGGCTCTTAATTACATTCATGCTTATTATGGCCCCCATTGTCCTTCTTATTAATGGATTCACAAAAGGTGATTGGCAAGAAGCTTTCTTCTTCGCTATCGCTATTGCAGTTGGTCTTACACCTGAAATGTTACCAATGATTGTAACTGCTAATTTAGCTAAAGGTGCTGTTAACATGTCTAAGCAAAAAGTTATTGTAAAACAGCTAAATTCTATTCAAAACTTAGGTGCGATGAACATTCTTTGTACAGATAAAACTGGAACTTTAACAGAAGATAAAGTTGTCCTAGTTCGTCATTTAGATCCTAACGGAAATGAATGTGATCGTGTATTACACTTTGCCTATTTAAATAGCTTCTATCAAACGGGATTGAAAAATTTAATAGATAAAGCTGTTATTGAGCATACAGAAGAAAAACAAAAGTTCGACCCTTCAACGTTTCAAAAACTAGATGAGATTCCATTTGATTTTGCTCGCCGTCGCATGTCCGTCATCGTCAAAGATATCTCAGGTGAACATACAATGGTTTGTAAAGGTGCCGTAGAAGAAATTTTATCAATTTGTAATTACACTGAATCGAATGGACAGATTGTTCAACTTACCGAGGAAATACGTTCAAATGTCAAACAACTAAGCGAGAAATTGAATGGCGAAGGTATGCGTGTGATTGCTGTAGCCTATAAAAAAGATAGAAAACTAAATGATAAAGAGTACGCGGTAAAAGATGAAACTAATATGATTCTCGCTGGATACATTGGCTTTTTAGATCCACCGAAACCATCTGCAGCTGCTGCTATTCAAGCATTACAGAAACATGGTGTACAAGTAAAAATTTTAACTGGTGATAATGAAATTGTTACAAAAAAAGTTTGTAAAGAAGTGGGATTAAATATAGGAGAGCCTATCCTTGGCTACGAGATCGATCCTTTACCAGATAAAGCATTAGCAAAACTAGCCGAAGAAACAACAGTGTTCGCAAAACTAAATCCAATGCAAAAATCTCGCATTATTCGTGTCCTACAAGGGAACGGTCATACAGTAGGTTATATGGGGGATGGTATTAATGATGCCGTAGCACTACGTGATGCTGACGTTGGAATATCTGTTGATACTGCAACCGATATCGCAAAAGAGTCTTCCGATATTATTCTGCTTGAAAAAAGTTTAACTATATTAGAAGCTGGTATTTTAGAAGGACGCACTACGTTCGGAAATATTTTAAAATATATTAAAATGACGGCTAGCTCAAACTTTGGAAATGTATTTAGTGTGTTAGTAGCGAGTGCTTTCATTCCCTTTTTACCGATGCTTGCCATTCACCTTTTAATTCAAAACTTGCTTTATGATATTTCACAGCTGTCTATTCCATGGGACAAAATGGATAAAGAGTTTTTAGAAAAACCGAGAAAATGGGATACTGCAAACTTACGGAACTTCATTATTTGCATCGGTCCAATTAGTTCCATATTTGATATTATCACATACGTAATCATGTGGAATGTCTTCGGTGCAAATACACCTAGCGAACAATCGCTATTCCAATCCGGTTGGTTTGTCGTTGGGTTACTAACTCAAACATTAATTGTCCACATGATTAGAACACAGAAAATTCCGTTCATCCAAAGTACTGCATCAATACCAGTTCTCTTATTAACCGCTTGTATTATGGCAATGGGAATTTATATTCCGTTCTCACCACTTGGTGCAGCAGTTGGTTTACAAGCATTACCACTAAGCTACTTCCCGTGGCTAATAGGAATATTATTAGGTTATGCTTTCTTAACACAATTTCTGAAAAGAGTTTATATTAAAAAGTTTCATAGCTGGTTGTAAAAATAAGAATGAGTGGGTACTCCCCACTCATTCTAAAAAACATAACACGTACTTATATGTATGGAGGTGACCATGATGGTATGGTATGACATTGTATTAAGATTATTGATAGCAATCATTGTAGGAGCTTGCATCGGAATGGAAAGACAATGGAGACATCGAATGGCTGGTTTGCGGACAAATGCTCTCGTATCACTTGGTGCCTGTATATTTGTTTTATTGTCCGTCATGCTTGATCATGATGCTAGCCCATCACGTATCGCTGCCCAAGTTGTTAGTGGGATTGGCTTTTTAGGAGGCGGCGTTATTATCCGCGACGGTTTTAGTATTAGAGGACTAAATACTGCGGCTACTTTATGGTGCGCAGCTGCTGTTGGCACTCTTACAGGGGCTGGCTTCCTTCTTGCAGCTATATTAGGTGCAGCCGGCGTTTTACTAGCAAATATACTACTTCGCCCAATCGCTCTCTTTATGAATAAAAAATCAAAAGAAGAATCACCTGAACAAACAAACTACTTCCTTTCTCTTACTTGTTCAGAAGAAAATGAAGCACATATTCGTTTTTTACTTATGCATATGGTAAGTACAGAAGGTCTCGGTTTAAAAGAGTTATATAGTGAAGATGTAGATTCTAATCAAAAAGTCTGTATACAGGCTACATTACATTGCAAGACAAATGCGGCTATCTTAATTGAAAAAATAGTAAGTAGAATGTTATTAGAATCTGGCGTTACTGCTGCTGGGTGGAAGACTTCTTTAGATTTAGAAGCGAGTTAAATATGAAAGGTGCCATGATATTTACTGCTTCATGACACCTTCTACATAAACTTATTTTCTAACTTTTGTTGAAACGACTTCTCTTGCTTACGTAGTAGTTGACTACCTCTCTGTAAAAGCGATGTTCCATACTTATCATTAATTTGATCAATGACAGCAAGTAGCGGTTCTTTTTTCGCATCCTCTTCAAATGAAAACAAATCTAATTGTTTCACCGATTCTGTCTTCCACTCTATTTCAGTAGCTGTAACACCTAGTAAACGAACGGAATCACCGTCCCAATGTTGCTTCCATAAACGGGATGCTGCTTGAAAAATATCGCATTCTTCCCAAATCGCATTTTTCAATTGCTTACTCCGTGTTACTGTTCGCCTATCATGGTATTTAATCATAATTTGTATATTATAGCTGACAAGGGTTCGCTTTTGTAACCTTTTACTCACTGACTTTGATAAACGTTCTAACATATCAAGTAATTCTTTCTCTTCATCCATATCCTTTGAAAAGGTCATCGAATTACCGACACTTTTATGCTGTCCCATTTGACTCGGATCAACTTCCCTATCATCCATACCTTTTGCACGTCTTTGTAAATCAACACCGTGCTTTCCAATTTTAGCGCGAATGATATGCTCGTCTCCCTTTGCCAATTGTTCAATTGTCTGTATATGAATATCATTTAATTTTTCAGCTGTTTTCTCTCCGATTCCATGCATCTCTGCAACTGATCGTGGCCAAATAATTTCTGGAATATCACGTTTTCGAAGCACAGTAATACCAAGTGGTTTTTTCATATCTGAAGCGGTCTTTGCTAGAAAAAGATTTGGAGCAATTCCAATACTACACGGAAGCTGTAACTCTGTTAATAACGCTTGTTGAATCATCTTTGCTATTTCAAGAGGCGAACCGAGTGCATAGCAATCTGTAATATCTAAATACCCTTCATCTATAGAAACTGGTTGTATCTTTTCTGTAAAACGGGAAAGAATTTGAAACATTTGAAATGAGGCTTCGCGATATAATGTAAAATTAGGACGCCTCACAACTAATTGCGGGCATAATCGCTTTGCTTCCCAAAGGGGCATCGTCGTACGTATTCCATATGCTCTCGCTTCATAACTACATGTTATGATAATCCCTTTTCTCTCTTTTTCATTCCCGGCAATCGCTAATGGCTTTCCTTGTAATGATGGGTCATGAGCAATTTCGACAGATGCGAAAAAACAATTCATATCTACATGTAAAATAACACGACCATTTTTCGGATACATTTCTCGCATACTACTCACCCCTTGAAGAACATTTGTTCCTTCATTATATCAAATTTCTTTACACGTTATAATAATTATTGGCTTTTCTCTATCTATTTTTTGTTATACTGTACGTAACAAATGGATATTATTGTAAAGGAGATGAATCGTTATGAAACAACATAATAAACTCAATTATGTATTTATTATTATTATAGTAATCCTTGCGATTAATTATTTGTTACTTCCCCTTTTTAACATTAACATTTACGTTTTAGGAATCTTCTCTCATTTCATACGTTTTATAACAACTTATGTACTTCCGTGGGTCTTCTTATATTGGCTTATCCGCCTTGTGAAAGCAATTGAATCAAAATAAAAAAAGACGTGTAAACCATAATTGGTTCACACGTCTTTTTTTATTACTTACTTCGCTACTTCTTCAATAATAGCTACAACTAATTCTGCTGTTTTCGCTAATTCTTCAACAGGAATTTTTTCATTTGTTGTATGAATTTCTTCATAACCAACTGCTAAGTTAACTGTTGGGATACCGTGTCCTGCGATTACGTTCGCATCACTTCCGCCACCACTTTGGTGAAGAGAAGGTGTACGGCCAATGTTTTCAGCAGCGCGTTTCGCAACTTCTACAACGTGATCTCCATCAGCAAACTTAAAACCTGGGTACATAACATTTACTTCAACGTCTGCATGACCACCCATTTCTTTTGCAGTTGTTTCAAATGCTTCTTTCATTTTTGCAACTTGCGCTTCCATTTTCTCATTGATTAAAGAACGAGCTTCCGCAAAAATTTGAACATGATCGCAAACGATATTTGTTTGTGTGCCACCTTCAAAACGCCCAATATTTGCAGTTGTTTCAGAATCGATACGACCAAGTGGCATCTTTGCAATTGCTTTTGCTGCGATAGTAATTGCAGATACACCCTTTTCTGGTGCTACGCCAGCGTGCGCTGTTTTCCCACGAATAATCGCATTCACTTTCGCTTGTGTTGGCGCTGCAACTACGATTTCACCAACTTTTCCATCGCTATCTAATGCATAACCATATTTTGCTGTAATGCGCTCGCGATCCAACGCTTTTGCACCAACAAGACCAGATTCTTCTCCAACTGTAATAATAAACTCAATTTTACCATGAGGGATGTTTTTCTCTTTTAAAACACGAATTGCTTCAAACATAGATGCTAAACCAGCTTTATCATCCGCTCCTAAAATAGTAGTCCCATCTGATACGATATATCCATCTTTAATAGAAGGCTTAATTCCATTACCAGGAACTACTGTATCCATATGAGAAGTGAAATAAATTGTATCAGCACCTTCTTTTGTTGCTGATAAAGTACAAATTAAGTTCCCTGCACCATGGCCAGTCACGCCCATCGTGTCATCCTCAAATACTTCTACACCTAAAGCAGTAAATTTCTCTGTTAACACTTTGCAAATTTCTGCTTCAAATTTTGTTTCAGAATCTACTTGTACTAACTCCATGAATTCATTTACTAAACGTTCTTGATTAATCATAAGACTGCGCCTCCTGCACTACCATTATGTATGTAACAATATTAATTATAACAGAATTTCGCAAAAGTTTCGAAATACAAGACAAAAAACAGATGGTTCACACATCTAGATACCATCTGCTTTCTATTACTCGTTTAACAACACCCAGCGCATATGATCTTCCCAAACACCATTAACCATTAGCATTTTTCGAGATACACCTTCATATTGAAATCCTATTTTCGTCACTACTTGTATAGATGCTAAATTACGCGGCATGATCGGTGCTTCTATACGATGTAAATGAAATTCTTTAAAGGTAACTTGAATTGCTTTTCTAAGCGCTTCTGTTGTATAACCTTTATTCAATTCTTCCTTATCTAATTTATAGCCAAGTACACAAGATTGATAAATTCCGCGAACAATTAGATTAAATGAAATACATCCAATAATTTTTGTATCATCACCCTTTTTAAAAATCCACAGTCTGATGATTTTACCTTCCGCGAACTCTTTTCTATCCTTTTGTAACTTTTTCTTTTGATAATCTAACGTGAAAAAATCCTCTGGTCTATATTCTTCCCACGCTTTTAAAAACTCACGATTTTTGTCGTAATATTGAAGAACTTTTTCCGCATACGACTCATCAATTTCTCTTAAATGTAAACGCTCTGTTTCGTATATTTTCATCATCGTATCTCCATTCTTCATGCTTGCATAACAAAAACTAATAATCTACCTTTTAACATATTCTCTACGTATGCTCAAATTTCCTGTAATATTTTGCACCCCCTTCCCGAATTTTGTCCTTTCTCTCCCCTTGTCCATAATTTCATTTCTCGTTACAATGAAATTGTACTGATTTGCAAGGAGGTTTAACTATGCATAAAAAAGCTCAAAAAATTATGGTTTATATAATGCTAATTTCTATGCTTGTAACAACATTACTTACTGGCGCAAGTATGTTTTGGTAAAAAGGACGATTCACTCGTCCTTTTTTTACTGCTTACACATACAAAATAGACCATCTCGAAATCGAGATAGTCTATTTTGTATTGAACATTTTATTTTATATATAGTACAACTGCTACAATGCTAAAGGAAAAAGCCATTACAAGCGCTATTACAAAGCTTGTATATTGTTTCTGCTGAAATGCCCCAATAACAAAAGTAAGATTGAGTAATGCCATAAATACAATCGCTACAACGTAAGAACATATATTAAAAGTTGCCAATATGAATGTAATAACAAATAGAAAACCCACAAAAAACTGCATATAAGAAATTTTCGGATTCAAGTACATATAAGCAACCCCTTTATCTATTTTTATCTTTCTATATTTTCATTAACGCATGGTTATGTACACATGTCAAGACAACTTATAATAAAAGAAAAAGCCAACTTTTGTGTCGACTTTTTCATATGCAATGGCACCTTTTTCTTTTGCCAATTGCTGAAATGATTTTTTCGATTTCACAATCGATACTTTCGTTCCAATCGGAATACGATCAAATAAATATTCCACATCGTTTTTCTTCATTCTTATACATCCTTGTGAAATGTACTTTCCAATTGAACTAGGTTGGTTTGTTCCATGTATTCCATATTTACTCCCATCAGTTCCTCTTGCATTAAATCCAATCCACCTTGATCCAAGTGGATTTTTTGGTGATCCACCTGGAATATCCTTTGCAATATAGTACGGATCCTTCGCCTTCATTACAATATCAAAAGTTCCTTCTGGGGTTAATTCATTCGTTTTTCCTGTCGCTACTGGAAAAACCTTTTGGATTTTCCCATCGTCAATATAAGCTAACTTATTCGTCGCTTTATTTACAATAATAAAAGGATCTCCGGTACGCGGATTATCACCAAGAGGCCAGATCGGTGATAAAGAAAGACATAGTATGAAAGAGAGAAGATACGGCATATGTAATTCCTACCTTCTATATAAGTTCTTTTATATTATCCTTTCCCTTAAAGCGACTTTTAATGAGTAAATATTGCTCCATTTCATACACAAGTTGAACAAGTTTCGCACGTATCTCAAATTCTTCACGTGTAACTGGCAATGGCATGTCTCTAAATAATTCTCGCATTTCTTGAAGCTGTCTTAAGGAAATAACCCCAGTACTCTCCGGGCTAATGGCATTTCCAATGTTTTCAACCACATCCGCAATCATGTCAGCCTGTTCATATGTCCATGATAAAGAAGCTGCTAATGGTATCATCCGCTCTAAAATTTCGAACTGTTGCATGCGCATATTAAAATAACGATAGTAATAGCCATCTTCTCGCATAAATGCATTCTCAAGTCTCTTAAACGATAAATCCCTTGCTTCATTTAGCATATTTTCAGTTTCAATAAGTTCTGCCCCGCTCCAACTACTTTCTCTGTTTCGTAAATACACGACCATTTCAAACAAAATTGTTTTAAAATTACTTTCTATTTTATCCTGATACTCTTTTAGCTTATTTTCACTACTTGGCATATACATATTCACTAATAAAGCCACGCTAATCCCTATCGTTAATATCGCAATTTCATTTCCAACAATAAGCCATGTAATTTGTTTCAATGAATATAAATGCATCACAATAACTGAACTCGTGACAATACCTTCTTGAATTTTAAACATAACTGCAGTCGGAATAAATGTAAGTAATAATATGCTAATTGCAAGTGGTGTATATCCAATTGTTTCAAAAATACAAAACGCGAATACCATTGATAATACACAAGCTAAAAAACGATGTAACGACACTTGAAGTGATTTACGTTTCGTATTTTGTACACATAATATAACTAAAATACCCGCTGAACTATAAAATTCTAACCCTAATAACTGAGCAATAAAAACTGCGGCACCTGTCCCTATTGCTGTTTTTACTGTACGGTATCCAATTCTGAACATAGCATTGCTCCTATATGTATAAACGTATTTACAGTTAGTATAAAAAAAGGATGACACAATGTCATCCTTTTCTACTTATTATTCACGTAACCTTGACATATTACAATATTTTTTGTAAAAATTGTTGCGCACGCTCACTTTTCGGTGCTGCAAAAAAATCTGCTGGCGCACTATCTTCTACAAGCTTTCCACCATCTAAAAAGAGAACGCGGTCTGCTACTTCTTTTGCAAATCCCATTTCATGTGTAACGATTGCCATTGTCATTCCTGTCGTAACTAATGATTTCATAACTTCTAACACTTCTTTCACCATTTCTGGATCTAGCGCAGAGGTCGGTTCATCAAATAACATAACTTCCGGTTCCATCGCTAGTGCCCTCGCAATTGCTACACGTTGCTTTTGTCCTCCTGAAAGACGATTGGGATATGCATCTTTCTTATCTAATAACCCTACTTTTTCTAAAAGTTTCTCAGCTTTTTTTTCAGCCTCTTGCTTCGTCACTCCTTTTACATTGATAGGGGCATAAGTAATATTTTCTAATACAGTCATATGAGGGAATAGGTGAAAATGTTGAAATACCATTCCGACATTTTCACGAACGTGCATAATATTCGTTTTCGGATTCGTTACTTCTTCCGTTCCAATCCAAATGTGACCATTTGTCGGCGCTTCTAATACATTCATACAGCGTAAAAATGTTGATTTGCCAGATCCAGACGGTCCGATAATTGCAACAACTTCTCCTTTTTCAATCGTTGTTGTAATTCCTTTTAATACTTCATTTTTTCCAAATGATTTATGAAGGTTGTCAATTTTAATCACTTTTCTTCATTCTCCCTTCAATTGCCTTCCCGACTAATGTAAGAATAATTACTAATATATAATAAATAAGTCCAACAAACAGTAATGGTTCAAGATATTTAAATGTTTCACCGCCTACAATATAAGCACGGCGCATTAAATCTGTTGCTCCAATTACAGTTACTACAGCCGATTCTTTCGTAAGAGTTGCAAACTCATTTACAAGTGCTGGTAATATATTTTTTAAAGCTTGAGGAAAAATAATATTTCTCATCATTTTCCCGTAAGGAATCCCTAAAGCCATCGCTGCTTCTGTTTGTCCTTTATCGACCGCTTGAATGCCGGCACGAATTACTTCTGACATATATGCACCTGAATTTAAGCTAAATGCAAGTACAGCTGCTAAAAAGGCTGGTATCTCATATCCAATCATTTGCGGAACACCGAAATAAATAATCATTAATTGCAATACAAGTGGTGTACCACGAAATATTGAAGTATATATATCTGCTGCAATATTTAATGCTCGTATTCTAGCAATTTTACAAAGTGCTAATAACGTCCCTAAAATAAATCCCGCTAAAGCTGATGCAGCTACAATTTTCAATGTAACTTCTAAGCCCTTTAATATATATGGTATTGAAGGCGTAATTGCCGAGAAATCTAGATTCATCCTTTTCATTCCCCTCACAGAAAGGTGAAAGGCAGCTTATTTTCCGCTGCCAAACCATTTCTTCACTAATTTATCCATTTCTCCATTTTCTTGCATTTTCTTAATTACTTTATTAAATTCTTCTGTTTTATCACTGTTTTTCGGAAGGGCAATTGCTGCACCTACTTCTTCTGGTGCTTCTTGAATTTCAACCCCTTGTAATTCTTTCATTTTTTCTAAATAATTTTTTGCAACTGTGTCTTCTATAATTGCAGCGTCAAAACGACCAGCTTTAATTTCTTGTACGATTTCTGGTATACGGTCACGTCCCTCAGCTTTGAAATCGACTTGTTTCTGAAATTCTTTTGCCTTTTCTTCTTGAATTGATCCTGTTTGTACCCCTACTGTTTTACCTTTTAAATCTTCTAATGATTTAATATTAGAGCCCTTTTTTGAAACAATCATATTTTTAGCAACAAAATAAATATCTGTGAAATCAGCATTGTTTTTACGCTCTGCAGTTGGTGTCATACCTGCCATAACGAAATCAACTTTTCCTGAGCTAAGAGATGCTAATAAACCGCCAAAATCCATGTCTTTCACTTTCACTTCATATCCAAGTTCTTTTCCGATATATTTGGCAATATCAACATCAAAACCGATAATTTCATCACTTTTTGAAGCTTCCACGTATTCATACGGTTTATAGTCTGCTGAAGTCCCCATAACGAGTACTTTTTTATTTTTGCTATCCGCCGCCTTTTCTTCCCCATTACTACAAGCACTGAACATACTTACAATTAAAATAAGTGCAAATGATATTGATAATAACTTCTTCATCTTTCTTCCCCCTAATAATGTATATTTAAAAGTTTAATAGAATATTTATTCGATGTTTGTATTGTATCAGCACTTTTATTTTTATGCAAGATTTAAAATAAAAATAAACACAAAAACATTATTAAGTTCGTTTTCAATGCATAAAAACATGTATAAAATAACAACCCTATGCATGTCTAATCATTATAAAAAATAAATAAAAAAGCGGTACGTCCACTTATTCGTGAACGTACCGCTTTTTCTCTTCCTTATAGTTCTTCGCAATTTTCTTCGAAGTAAGATTGTAGTTTTGCAATTACTTGCATTGGTTCATGACCTTCAATTTCATGACGTTCTACCATCGTTACAATTTTTCCATCTTTCAATAAAGCAAATGACGGAGATGAAGGTGGATATCCTTCGAAATATTCACGAGCTGTTGCTGTTGCTTCTTTATCTTGACCCGCAAATACCGTTACAAGGTGGTTAGGTCGTTTATCATAATGTACGGAATGTGCAGCAGCAGGGCGAGCAATGCCACCTGCACAGCCACATACAGAGTTTACCATTACAAGTGTTGTACCATTTCTTTTAAATGCTTCTTCAACTGCTTCTGGTGTCGTTAATTCTGTATATCCAGCAGAAACGATCTCCTCACGCGCTTGACGAACAACATCATTCATAAAAAAGTTAAAGTTAATCAATCTTTTCCCTCCTCTAATTCTACCTATTTGTATCTTACCAGTTAATGTTTAGAGAATACAAGTAAGTTTACTTGTATTTCAGCATAGAAAAGGTGTTAGAGCCCTGCTCTAACACCTTTTCTTAATGACCACGATGTTTTTGCTTTGCCTTTTGTACTTTTATTAAACGCCTTCTTTGCTTTTCGGCTTCTCTTTTCTCTTTAGATTGCACTTTCTTTTCTTGTTTATGCAGTTCATAAGATAAGCTAATTGCCCCCTGCGCCTTTGTAAAACGTTTTACATTTACTTCTTTTGCTGCTTGTCGTATGATACGCTTTATATTTTTTGGACGCTGTTTTTCTTTAACTTCCACACCACATCTTGCAAAGTGCTGAAAATATGCTAACAGTGGACCATTTACAAATATAAGCACTTCTTCGTCTGACGGTTCCGTTCCAAAAATATACCTCGCACCATACAATTTCCCTTTTTCTTTACATGTAATAATTCCTACAAAAAATTGACCATCATGATATACTGTCAACTCCATCGACAGCCCCTCCTAAAAAACATTAGAAATCCTGGACATCCCGGAGGGGAAGGTTACTGACATGAAATCATGCGTCTGGACTACCAACCAGAGCTGTGTTTTTGTATTTCTTTCATTATTATTATATCTTTTTTTCCATAATTTTCATATATTCAGCAATCATTTTTTTATGCGATCCTACAATATAGTCCGGTAGTTCTGTTACTGGAAAGAATTTAAGCTGAACCGCTTCTTCTTTATTCATAACAAAGTTCCCTTCATATTCATCGGTATAATAAGCCGTCGTTACAGATTGAAATTCATCACCGTTTGCTAATTTTGTAAAATAGTTCGCTCCAGAAAATACATTGATTAATCGAAGGTTCTTTACTTCTATTCCTGTCTCTTCGTACACTTCACGGTAAGCTGTTTCCTCTGGTGATTCACCAAGCTCCATTAACCCACCAGGCAGCCCCCATTTTCCGTAAGGCTCTGTTCTTTGCTGTAATAATACATATCCGCTTTCATTTATAACGAGTACAACAGCACCAACTAAAATTAAAGGGCGATGACCAACTATTTTTCGTAATTCTTCTACATATCCCATCGTATCCCCCCCTTTTCGTTGTCCACACTATTGTATCATATGTATGAAACGACAAAATGCTTATATTTTTCATTTTTTTAACAAAATATTTATTTTATGTGTTTCATCTACTGTAGCTAACATAATGGATTCGACTTCTGCACTCTTCTCTAGAAATTCTCTCGCCCACTCTTCTGTTTTTCCTAATAAAGCAAGAACATCTTGCTGAACCCTCCCATCCTTTACTAATACAAAAGAAACTGGAGATTTTTTCCCCGCCACTTTAAGATCAAGCCGCGAAACTGCTTCATATTCTGGATACTGAAATATAGAAACCACACCGCTCGCTTCCCACAATGCTAATTTAATCGTTTGAATATCGCTCACATTTCGCATGCGAAGTTCCGAAAATAAATATTCCACCGTAATTCTCGCTTTTTTCAAATTGCTAAAATCAATGGAACCATTGTGTATAAGAATAATAGGTGCAGGCTCTAAAAAACGTCTCCACCTATCCCATTTCAACATTAAAACAGAGCTTACAATATGTAATACAACGAGTATGAACGTTGTAATCATTGAACCGAGTAATCCAACCTTTTCATCAGATAATGCGTTAGAAATATTCCCACCCAGCAATAACACTAATACAACATCTAAAAAACGAAGTTGTGCAATGGACCTTTGCCCCATCGCTTTCGCAACAAGAATTAAAAATATATAAGCTATAATCGCTCGGATAACCCATTCGCCATTAGAAAGATGCCGTGCTCCTTCAAAAATATGCATAACTTTGCACTCCTTAAACGTCACAAACTACAATTCTGTCTTAGTTTGCAACGTTTAAGGGCATATATGTAAAAAAGCTGATTCGTTTTTAAACGAACCAGCTTTTTTTACTTAACTGAAAACATATATTTTTTATACGTTTTCCGTACCGATAATATGAGCCCCATCATAATCATATTTGAGAATAAGGAACTTCCCCCATATGATAAGAAAGGTAATGCGATACCTTTTACAGGCATTAATCCAACAATCATACCAATATTTTGGAATATTTGAACCGTAAGTATTCCTATTGATCCAGCACATAATAATGTACCAAATAAATTATCAGCAGAATAACCGATAATAATTGTTCGATATAGTAGTAATAGGAACAAGAACACAACTAACGCCGCTACTATAAATCCACCTTCTTCAGCAATTGTAGCGAAAATAAAGTCCGTGTGTTTCTCCGGAATATAGACGCTCCCTTCACCGTACCCTTTACCTTCCATACCTCCACTACCTACAGCTAAAATCGATTGCTGCGTTTGATAGCCTTCATTTGCATTTTCAAATGGATCTAGCCAACCTATAATACGTGATTGTTGGTGAGGTTTTAACAGAGTAACTAATTTATTAAAGAAGAAATCTGGATATTTTACAAATATAAATATTAATGTAGACAATATGGTCACCGGAATGACTGTACATATCGCAATTAATTTCTTTTGAATTCCTGACATAAATAAAATACATGCGATAGCTGCTGCATATAAGAACACCATCCCTGTGTCTGGTTGGCTATATACAACGGCCATAGGTGGAAGAGATACTAACATAATTTTCCCGACTAATTTCAAATCAGTTTGGAATGTCCGGGCCATATACTGAGCATTATGTTTCACCGCTAAACTGGCTATTATGAGTAGCAATGAAATTTTGAAAAACTCCGATGGCTGAATTTGTCCAGCTACTGGAAAAACAAACCATCTTTTTGCACCTAATTTTTCAGGTGTAAAACTGGAAACCGGTAGTATTTTCAAAAGAATAAGTGAACCAAACCCAGCGATATAAAGTGGCCAAGACAATTTTTGCCATTGATCTAAGTCGATGCTTGCAACAAGAAGTAACAATACAACCCCAATTATGTAGTTAACTCCCTGCTTCATAGCAAAGTTTGCATCTCCATACTGTCCAGTTTGCTGACTGCTATATATAGCGGCTATACTCGTAACACATAACGCAAACAAAATTAAAATTAATTTTACATCTAAACTCTTAAAAAACTCGGTACTTCTTTTCATGACATCCTCCTGAAACATTGTTACAGCAAAATAAAAAACCAGGAGTCAACATTCTTCATGTTTTGACGACTGATTACACATTATCTATAAAACACTTATATAGAATAACTCTCTTTTTCATACAATACAATATATTATACTACAGTTTCATCAGTAAGATTTGCCAAAAAAATTATTCTTTTCTTATTTTATATCTATATACCATATATCAGCAATGTATTTTCGTAAATTCCTAATACATAATCGTCCATTGTAAGATTACTGGGAAAAGTGTTGTACATATAGTAGGAGCAGAAGAAGAAATAAGATGATAAAAAGCTCGCCTAAGCGAGCTTTTTATTAATATATAGACGTATTATTTTCTGACGTGTTTTCTAAAATTTCTTTTACACGTCCTAAGAACTTACCACAAATTAAACCATCAAGTACACGATGATCAAGTGATAAACATAAGTTAACCATGTCACGAGCACCGAACATACCATTATCCATAATTACTGGTCGTTTTACAATTGATTCAACTTGTAAAATAGCCGCCTGTGGGTAATTAATAATGCCCATAGATTGAACAGAACCAAATGATCCTGTGTTATTAATTGTAAATGTTCCGCCTTGCATTTCGTCCGCTTTTAACGATTTCGTGCGTACTTTTCCTGCAAGTTCTGTAATTTCACGAGCGATACCTTTAATTGTTTTCTCGTCCGCTTGTTTAATTACTGGTACAAATAACTCTTCCTCTGTTGCAACAGCGATAGAAAGGTTAATGTCTTTCTTCTGAACGATTTTATCGCCAGCCCACATTGAGTTAATTTGAGGGTATTCTTTTAACGCTTGTGCAACTGCTTTTACGAAGAAAGCAAAGAACGTTAAGTTAAAGCCTTCACGCTTTTTAAAGTCGCCTTTAATTGAATTGCGGTATGACACAAGGTTTGTCACATCTACTTCAATCATCATCCAAGCATGTGGCGCTTCGTGTTTACTACGTAACATGTTCGCTGCAATTGCTTTACGCACACCTGTTACTGGAATTTCGATATCGCCAGGCATTGTTGGAACAGAAACTGGTTTCGCAGCTTCTACTTTTTGTGCTACCGGCGCTGCTTTTGGTGCTTCTGGACGCGCTTCTACTACCGCTGCTACAGCTTCCTCTTTTTTCGCACCAGCTTGCGGAATATTTCCAGATTCCACTAGCTTTAAAATATCTTTACGAGTAATACGTCCATTTGATCCTGTACCTTCTACTAGATCTAAATCAACATTATGCTCGCCCGCAAGTTTTAACACAGCTGGTGAAAAACGTGGTTTTCCATCAGTTGGTTGTTTCGCTTTCGGTGCTTTTTCAGGCGTAGTTACTTCTGCCTTTGGTTCTTCTTTCGTTTTTTCCTCAACAGCTGTTGCAGCTACTTCATCTGCGCCTTCTACTTGAATGACACAAACAACTTCACCTACTGCTAACGTATCGCCTTCACCAGCGATTAACTCTTTCACAATACCAGTGAAAGAAGATGGTACTTCTGCATTTACTTTATCAGTCATTACTTCTGCAAGCGGATCATACTTATTTACGTGATCGCCAACATTAACGAGCCATTTACTAATTGTGCCCTCTGTAACGCTCTCCCCGAGCTGAGGCATTGTAATATTTTCTACAGCCATGTATAGTCCCCCCGATTAAAATTCCGCAAGTT